>JGI20191J14862_1000132_pt1 | contig 24931 bp, 29 predicted proteins | sample NGESurdeep092012_7_FD_14862 | JGI IMG/M metagenome (IMG submission 14862)
AATGTCGATTGCTCCAACGCGCTTCGGGCGAACTGAGCCTGCCGGCCGAGCTGAACGAGGCGGGTTCTGTGGACCGTAGCCTTGGTCTCAGCGGCGACCTTTGCTGTCCTGGCCGCAGACAGGTTCGCCAACAAGGTGTCTGCCTGGGCGTAAAGGTGCTCAAGCCGTGAGTTTGCCGCATCAACCACGGCATCAGAACTCATCAGGGCAGCGCGCAATCCGTCGGCCGTTGTGATGTGTCCGGCGACCTCGCGCGGTTAGGATCGCCGCGGCCGACCTTGGGCGGAGGGGTCGATGGGACGCCTGCGTTTGCGGGTGGGGCGACCGTGACCACGACGCCGGCGACCAGGGGCACAACCAAGCCTGTCGCCACACTGATACGCACGATATAGCGCCCGATCCCAAGGCCCTGCCTGACCGATCGGACAGTGCCCAACAGTTGCGCCTACGCATTCCCTCAACAGCCCGGACTTGAGATAACTCCTGGCCGAGGCTAGGGAGCAATGGTGAGCCAACTTGGGAGTGCGCCCGAAGATGGCCAAGACGGATTAGTCACTGTGGCTTCCGCATTCGGCCGACTAGATATTTCGCCGATAATCTACATTATGTCAATTTAGATGGATTTCCGCCTGACGATCCCCGGCAAAGACGAGCTGTGGGAACTCCCCCATGACCGGCGCTGGCAGGTCCGTCGTGGTGGTCAAGTCGCAGGGTTTCGACGCGGTACGCAGGGTCGTTGGTGTTGTACAGGACGTTGTACAGAATTCGGTACAGACCGCGACGGGCGCTGTAGTGACTTTTTGAGATCTCGATCGAGCGGCTCGCCGACCTTTCAGGGGTTTCGCGCGAGATTGCCGAGGACAAACTCGATGGTCGCGATTGACTCGCGCCCCCAGTGCTCCCCGCATCCTGGAGATCTTCAGCGACGTCCAGCGCCACCAACTGATCAGTGGGGACCATGTCGTGCAGACCTTTCAGCCCTAACTCACCCCCATCCAACAGCAGGTCCTGGACCTCCTACACATCCCCGCAAGCATCTACACCTGAACCCCAAAGTGGGGGCCATATCGACATCGAGAAGTGCGGAACGTCAGTTGAACTGAGCAGATTGACCGGTGCCCAGGCTCTCAGTCTGAGATCACGGGCTGCGGACCTGGCATCGTCGTGGCCACGTTCCGAGCCTTAGGACGGGGCCACGCGAAAACCAGAATGATGACGACGACTGCCCAGGCCAGATGCACGGCCCCGACCGCCTCCTGATGGGTGAACCACCAGCGAGTCAGACCTGTTGTCTTCGTCAGTGCGTGGGCAAAGTCTCGGGTGAATGGCTGCCAGAACAGGACGACCGTGGCCAGCGTGGTCCACGGGATCCTCCAGCCGGTGCCGAGCAGGTCGAAGACGACGGCGGCGAGTGCGGCACTGCCGATGTAATAGGCGTTGTCCTTCGGGTCCAGTGCCAGTCGCACTGCGACGGAGACGAGCAACACTCCCGGCAGGCCTCTGGTCAGGACTGCCACGGTTGCCGCTGCGGGTGAGAGAACGAGCTGGGCTGTGCGCCCCCACGCCGGTACCAACACGCCGCGCACGCCCAGGGTGTGCAGTCCCGACGCTGGAGACAAACCGACCGGCGGGTGCAGGGCGCCGAGCGTGCGCGGGTTGGCGAGCACGAAGGGCGCCCAAGCCAGCGCAGTTCCGGCGGCCGCCACGGCTGCCGCACGCAGCCGGCCCCACGGTAGGACGAGCAGCAGCGGCAGGAACCCGACTGCCCACGGTTTTGCCGCGATGGCTGCCGCCAGCGCTACCCCTGCCAGGACGGGCCGGTCGGCGGACACCGCGCGAAGAGCCACGATGGCGAAGATCATGGCGAGGACGTCGTCAAGGTGCCCCCACCGGACCGAAAGAACCGTCCATGCCGGGATGAGCACGATGGCCGCGATGAAGATCCGCTGGTGCCTTTTGGCTGGGGCCACCAAAGGCGCGAGCGCAGCGATAAGCAAAGGGCCGGCCACAGCCATCCCAAGCAGCGCGACGCTCTTGCCGACGTTGGCGGGAAGGGGGCCGAGCAAAGCGGCCACCACCAACGACAGAGGGCCGGTCTGTAGCCATGGAGCGTCAGCGAAGAGGTTGAGGCCGGAGCCGTGCAGAAGAAGCCTGGAGCCCTCAACGGAGAAGTGCCACGACAGACCGGAATCCGGCCACATGTGCCAAGCCCACCACGCGGCCCACAGGGCCACGACAGTCCAGGAGGCTACGACAGGCAGCGCCTTACGGTGTACCTCCATGTCAATCACCCTAGTGATCCACATCGCTGTTCTTGCCTAGGAAGGCGGTTCCGAGCCGGGGTGGGTCGCCATGAGATCTGACCGGCGGACTGCTCGAGGATGGTCTGCCGGCCGTCCTCCTCGTCCCACTGGCTGCCGACCTCGATGAACCCGAGTCCGGCGCGCAAAGCGGGAGGCCAGATTCTCAGGGCTACCCGTCGCGCGGAACCGGAGCACTGCGGGGTCGTCCTGTGACCAGCCGAACATGGCGAGCACGGCTTCTCGCGCGTAACCCTGTCGGCGGTAGGCGGGAAACACCTCGTAGCAGATCTCCGGCATGACGGCTTCGTGGGTCATCGGACCAGATCCAGGCAGTCCGAGCTGACGTCAGTGTTCGCCATCCGGGTCGTCATACTCCCCAAACCTCCCCCAGCGCAGAAACGACCTTCCAGTCGCGGGTTGTTGCCACTACTCCCCCGCGCTCGATCCGGGCGTTGCTGAGCTTCGCCTGGTGCGACGGGTGCGCGAACCACAGGTAGACCTCACGCCCGTTGGCGTGTGCCCGCTCCCCTGCGACGTCCCAGCCGTTCATCGTTGCCGTGAATCCCTCACCGGGATCTTTCTTGAGGAAGGTGACATAACGTCGTGACTCGCCTTCCCATGGAGCTGGCAGACCCATCCCGTATGAGGTCAACTCGCCCAGCTGATCGGGCGTCCGAACGATGGCTGTCACGGTGAACCCGCAGAGATCCTGCAATGCCACCTCCAAGGCGGCCTCCACCTCAGGGACCGAATTCAGGCTCGAGGTGAAGCGAAGGTTTCCGCTCTGGATGTAAGTCTCAACTTCGCCATAACCTCGATGGACCAGTCCTGCTCGCAGATCAGCCATCTTGACGAACCGCCCGCCGACGTTGACCGCCCGCAGGAACGCGATGTGGGTGGGCATCAGATCGTGAGCGTCCCGCGGCCGATTTCACGCACGGCACCACTGACCAGGATGGTGCCGTCCTGCTCCACCGCCAGGTCCAGGACCGATGGGCGCTGGATCGCACTCCCCTGATGGATGCGGCGTCGAATCCCTCGTTCGTGGTTCGCCAGGAACCAGCCGCCGAGGTTGGCACACGCCGATCCGGTTGCCGGGTCCTCGATCACCGAGTTGTTCTGCGTGAAGAAGAGCCGGGCCTCGATGGTGTCGGGACCTGTCGGGGCCCAGAGGTAGACCATTGACTCACCATCTGGCCTTGCGCCGAACCTGGCCAAGAGCGCGGGATCGGCGGATGCAGCCCTGACGTCCTGCGCCGTGCGTAGCGGCAGGATCAGCTGGATGGTGCCGGTGTCGACCCACAACGGTTCTGCCGCAACGCGATCTGCAGTCAGTGCGATCATTGCGGTCAGATTCGAGCGCGACACGTCCACAGGGTAGGACATCGGCGCGTTCGCCTGCAGAGTCCACACCTTGTCCGTTAACTGCACCGGGATGTCTCCGGCTGGCATACGCAGGCGGATGTTGTTCCCCGCGTTCGACAGCTCACGCACGACATACGCCGTGCCAAGGGTTGGGTGTCCGGCGAACGGCATCTCGTAGCTTGGCGTGAAGATGCGGACGTTGGCGCTCACATCTGCCCCACCGGGGGTGATGAAAGTCGTCTCCGAGAGATTGAGCTGGCGGGCGAGGTCCTGCATGTCGTTTTCGGACAGGCCTGCCGCGTCCTCGAAAACGCACAGCGGGTTGCCGGAGAACGGATTGTCACCATCGGTGAAGACGTTCAGGATGCGATAGCTGAGCAACCGGCTGTTGGGCGACATGGCGGTCAGGGCTCGATTCGCGTTGTGACAGCAGTGCCGAGCTGTACGGTCCGGCTCACGGTGCAGAGGCGGTCGTGCGACCGCTGCACGGCCTCGGGCAGGAGCGCCCGTGCGGCGTCCCCGCCCTCGCCGTCGGGGAACTTCAACCGGAAGGTCACTGACAGCTCTTCCATTCGGTTGCCGCCCTCGTCGCGCATCTTGTCCCCGTCGACCTGCACCACGAACGACTCCGGCTCGGCCCGGCGCGTCGTGAAGACGTCGACGTCGACCGCAGTGCATCCGCCGATGGCTGCGAGTAACAGCTCGACGGGCGTGAAGTCGTCCACGTCGCCCGTGCCGAAGTCGAGGGTGCCGCCGCGACCGTTGACCGCGGTGTAGCGGCCGGCCGACGTGCGGGTGATGGTCACGGTTCGATGCGCGTCAGAAGCCATTCCCCTACTCTGCCAGAATCAACGACCAGGCACTGAAGGGCCCGGTTTGCTGTTCCGGCCCGCATCCGGTTGCTGTGGGGCTGCGTCTGCCAGGTTGACAGCTGCCCACGATGAGCTCTCCTGACGGAAGGGATCGTGCCCGCGTTCACTCCGGCTGGAAAGCGAACGGCGTCACGTCCACCTTTTCATCGCGCGGGCGCAACCTCTACTGTTCCGTCCGCCCCTGTTGGGCGAGACTCCCCGGCGCACAAACGAGGTGATCACCACCACTGAATCCACAGTCCTGTCAGCGGTCGGTCGTAGCCTTCGGAGGTGCGCTTCATACATACCTCTGACTGGCACCTGGGGCGGTCATTCCACCGGGTGGGGCTGCTCGATGCCCAAGCCCGCTATCTGGACCACCTGGTCGACGTGGTCAAATCAGAGGGAGTCGACGCGGTGCTCGTGTCGGGTGACGTCTATGACCGTGCACTGCCCGCCCCCGACACGGTGGAACTGCTCTCGGCCGCGGTCACCCGGCTTATCGACGCGGGCGCTGTCGTCGTCCTGTCCAGCGGTAACCATGACTCGGCGATCCGTCTTGGCTTCGCTTCGGACCTTCTGGCCCGGGCGGGGCTTCACATCCGGACCAGTCTTGACTCGGTGGGGATGCCGGTGATGATCAAGGACGTCGACGTCTACCCGTTGCCCTATCTCGAGCCGTCTGTGGCGGCCGATGTGATGGGCGCGCTGGAACGCACCCACGCGGCGGTGCTGAGGGCGGCTATGGACCGGGTTCGCGCCCAGGCGCTCTCCCGACCTGGCTGCGCAGTGGTGATGGCTCATGCCTTCGTCACCGGCGGGGCTACCAGCGAGTCCGAGCGGGACATCAGTGTCGGCGGGGTTTGCGCGGTCCACCCGGAGGTGTTCGCGGAGGCGGACTACGTGGCACTGGGCCACCTGCACGGTCCACAGCGCATCTCCGAGACCGTTCGATACTCGGGCTCGCCGATTGCGCTGTCATTCAGTGAGGCCGGCCATCACAAGGGCTCAGTCCTTGTGGACGTCTCGGCGGGGGCCCTGAAGACCCGGTCCATCCCCGCTCCGTTCACCAAGTCGCTTGCCATCTTGCGCGGTGACCTCGAGGAACTCCTGCGCGATCCGCGGCACCGCGGCGCCGAGTCTGCCTACTGCCAGATCACGCTGACCGACACCGTGCGGCCGACGGGCGCGATGGAGCGGTTACGGCGACGGTTCCCCGACACCTTAGTACTGGCGTTCGAACCGGCTGGCGCCGAGGCGATTCCACGCACCAGCACAGCCATGCTGCGCCAGCGCGGCGATCTCGATTTGTGTTGTGACTTTCTCACCCACGTTCGCGGTGGGACGGCGGTCTCCGAGCAGGAGCGTGCTCTGCTGGCCACCGCCGTCGAGCGTTCGCGTGTGGCCCGCGATGACGAGGGACGAGCTTCCGGCACAGGCAATGCCGCGTGAGGCTGCATCGCTTGGCAATCACTGCTTTTGGTCCTTTTCCCGGTTCAGAGGAGGTTGATCTCGACGCCCTAGCGTCTTCGGGTCTGTTCCTGATCCACGGCCCCACCGGCGCTGGCAAGACAAGCATCCTGGACGCCATCTGTTTCGCCCTGTATGCCGCCGTTCCCGGCGCCCGAACCGGCGCGCGGGCCAGCCTGCGAAGCGACCATGCTCCCGAGGGGGCCATCCCCGAGGTGACCCTGGACTTCACGGCCGGCGGGCGCCGTCTGCGGGTCTGCCGGTCGCCGGACTTCTCTCGACCGAAGAAGCGTGGCATCGGGGAGACCACCGTTCCGGCGAGGGTGGTCCTCGAGGAGCTGGTGGGCGCGGGCTGGGTGAATCTCGGGACGCGCAACGACGAGGTCGCCATGGTGCTCAAGGAGATCCTCGGCATGGGCTTGGAGCAGTTCATCAAGGTCGTGCTTCTGCCCCAGGGAGACTTTGCGGCCTTTCTGCGAGCGAGCCCTGATGAGCGTCGTTCGGTGCTGGAGAAGTTGTTCGACACTCAGCGGTTCACTGATGTCGAGACGTGGCTGGCCGCACGCCGTCGTCAGACGACTGCAGCCGTCGGCGCCGCACGTGGCACGCTCTCGACCGACCTGTTGCGGGTGGACGACGTGATCGCGCGTCTGGACGAAGGCGACGACATCATCGCTCCGGACTGGTCGGAGCTGTTTCATCCTGAGGCCGACGCGGTGCCCCAGGCCGGCGCCTCGCCGAACGTGGACTCAGTGCTGCGAGCGCTCACTGCGGCAGTCCAGGAGCGCGCCAGCGCTGCTTTGGCCGGTGTTGAGGTCGCCGGTTCCGTGGTCGTTCGGACGCAGGCCGCCGTCCAGGAAGGCGCCGCGGTCCTGCGTTATCAGGAGACGGCGCATGAGGCTCGAGCTCGGCTCTGCGCGTTGGACGAGCAACGAGGGGCCTATCTGGATGCCGCGCACCGCGTTGAGCTTTCGGAGCGCGCAGGTGCCGTTAGCGGTTTCGTCGCGGCAGTCCGCAGTGCCGACCTGACTTGCGATGCAGCGCTGAACGTGGTCGCCCGGCTTCGCGAGCCGCTGGCGCTCATGGTTGAGCACGACCCTTTTGAACACGACGGTGATGAGCACGACGGTGACGTCGCATCGGTGCGTTCGCTGATCGACCAGATGGCTGCTCACAGCGATGCGCTACAGCAGGTCGTTGCCCAAGACCGCCGGGCGCACGCGTTGGCAGAGGAATCGGCTCGGCACACTCAGGCTGCGCTGGTTGCCGATGAGCAGTCCGATGCGCTCGCCCTCCAACGCACCCAGACCGAGGTGCGTCGAGCGGGCGCCGAAGAGTGCCGAGACGCGGGTCGAGCTGCACTGGCGGAGATTCCCGCCCTCGAAGCGCGTCACAAGAGCCTGGCCAGGACTCGGCAGCTTCTCGATGATCAGGAGCGCTCAGTTGGCGAGCTCGAGACGCTCCAACGGCAGTGTGACTCGGCTGGAGGACTCCTGCTGGACATGCGAGAGCGGCTTCTGGACCTGCGTGAGCGAAGGCTCGCTGGGCTAGCAGCTGAGCTGGCAACCGGACTCAAGGCCGGCGACCCCTGCCCGGTCTGCGGATCCTGCGCTCACCCCGCTCCGGCGGTGACAACCGATGCCGTCGGTCCGGCGGATATTCAGTCTGCGGAGGCCGACCAAACTCGCGCCACCGAGGCCCTCAGCCTGCTCAGGTCGGCAGTCTCGGCCGAGCATGCACGCCGAGACGCCAGGGCCGTTGAACTTGCGGCACATTCTGGAGGATCTGGAGAAGAGCTGATGATGGGGGCATCAGCTGTGGTCGATGTTCTGGCTGCCAGTGCCGCCTTCATCGCTGATGCTCAGCGGGCTGCGTCGGCACAGCCCGAGGCGCAGGTTCAGATGGCGGCCCTGGCGATGGATGTGGAGCGGCTCCGGGGGCTCTTCGAGGGCGCGGTCGCCGCCAGAGCGTCGTCTCTCGCGCTGGCGGCCTCGACCCGTGAGCAGTCCAAGACCGCTGGCGCCGAGGTCACGACGCTGCTCGCCAACCATGCCCAGGCTTGCCCCTGCTATACCGGCGAGCTCGCCGCGGTCGCCGCGGTCATCTCGCGGCACCGTCAGACTCTTGATGACCTTCGGTCACTGGCCACCGGGCTCCATGAGCTCGTCACCCAGAGAGCCAACGCGCGTGAGGCATGCCTGCGGCTCTCAACAGCGCTGCAGGCCAATGGTCTCGAGAGCATGGAACAGGCTCAAGTTGCCCTGCTATCGCCTGCGAGTGTCGGCGAGCTCACGGCCCTCTTGCGGACTGCTGAAGAGCAACGCGCGCAGGCAACCGCTTTGTTGGCCCAGGCTGATGTCAGGGCTGCCCTCAAGGTGCCGACCCCCGACGTGGACGCGTTGACAGAGACACATCTGCGGGCGGCAGAATCGCTGACCAATGCCAGCCGGCGGCACACCTTGTCAGAACAGGCCCAGCGAGAGCTGCATGCCCTCGCCCGCAGTGTCCTGGCAGCGTTGGCTGACCTTGGCCCAGCGCAGGAGGAAGCCCGGTTGGTTCTGGAGCTGGCTGACTGTCTCGCCGGTACCAGTGCGGACAACGCGCTGAGGATGCGGCTGTCCTCCTACGTCCTGGCCGCTCGGCTGGCGGAGATCGCGACCCTGGCCAACGAACGCCTAACGACGATGAGTGACGGCCGCTACACCCTGGAGTACACGGACGCCCGGGCCGCAAAGGGAGCCCGCAGCGGTCTCGGCCTACTGGTCAGGGATGCCTGGACCGGGCAGTCGCGGGAGACGTCCTCGCTGTCGGGGGGCGAGTCGTTCATGGCTTCCCTGGCGTTGGCGCTGGGAATGGGCGACGCGGTGCGGGCTGAGGCAGGCGGTTTCGACCTGCAGACGCTCTTCGTCGATGAGGGCTTCGGCTCGTTGGATGAGGAGAGCCTCGAACAGGTGATGGCTGTCCTTGACACCCTGCGCGAGGGAGGCAGGGCGGTCGGCATCGTCAGTCACGTCACGGAGCTGCGGACGCGCATTCCCCACCAGCTGCATGTGCTCAAGCAGCAGGCAGGTTCACGCATCCGCACCGAGGACCACGACTGTCCGGCTGTCTGAACCGCCGCGGCCCGCCCGGCTCAGTCCTCGAACGCCTCAGGGGGCGGACAGGAGCAGATGAGGTTGCGGTCGCCGAAGGCTTCCTCGAGACGCCGTACGGGTGGCCAGTACTTCGAGAGCTTGTCGACACCCGCGGGGAAGGCCGCCAGCTTGCGATCGTAGGGGTGGTCCCACTGTTCGACAAGGCAGGCCGCCGTGTGCGGGGCATGGTGCAGCACGCTGTCCGCCGCCGAGACCTCGCCGCGGGCAACCTGCTCGATCTCGCCGCGGATGGCGATCATGGCATCGCAGAAGCGGTCGAGCTCGATGAGATCCTCGCTCTCGGTCGGTTCCACCATGAGGGTGCCGGCGACAGGGAACGACATGGTCGGTGAGTGGAAGCCATAGTCGATGAGACGCTTGGCCACATCGTCGACAGATACGCCGGTGTCGTGGGTGATCCCTCTCAGGTCGAGAATGCACTCGTGGGCCACGATTCCCTCGTTCCCGGAGTAGAGCACCGGGTAGTGCTCACGCAGTCGGGCTGCGATGTAGTTGGCCGACAAGACGGCGACCTGCGCGGCACGGGTCAGTCCGGCGCCGCCCATGAGCCGAACATAGGCCCAGGAAATCGGCAGGATGCTCGCCGAACCATACGGGGCGCCCGAGACCGGGCCCACGCCCGTGTGCGGGCCGGCTTCAGGGGCGAGTGGGTGGCTCGGAAGATATGGCGCGAGGTGACTGCGCACGGCCACCGGACCGACTCCGGGGCCGCCGCCACCGTGTGGGATGGCGAACGTCTTGTGCAGGTTCAGGTGCGACACGTCGCCGCCGAACTTGCCCAGTTGTGCGAGGCCGATCAGCGCGTTGAGGTTGGCTCCGTCGATGTAGACCTGACCACCCGCGTCGTGCACCAGCTCGCACAGCTCGGTGATCGTGTCCTCGAAGACACCGTGGGTCGAGGGGTAGGTGACCATGATCGCCGCGAGGTTCTCCCGATGAGCCGTGACCTTGGCCCGCAGGTCTTCCATGTCGACCTCGCCGGTCGCGGCAGTCTTGACCACGACGACCTTGAGGCCGGCCATTGTCGCGCTGGCCGCGTTGGTGCCGTGCGCGGAAGCCGGGATCAGGCAGATGTTGCGAGCCGCCTCGCCGCGAGACTCGTGGTACGCGTGGATAGCCAGCAGACCGGTCAGCTCACCCTGTGAGCCGGCGTTCGGCTGGAGCGTTACGGCGTCGTAACCGGTGATCTCGCACAGCCAAGCCTCGAGATCCTTGATCACTGACCGGATTCCTTCGGTCTGGGACGTCGGGGCAAAGGGGTGCAGTCCTGCGAACTCAGGCCAGGACACCGCCTCCATCTCGGTGGTGGCGTTCAGCTTCATGGTGCAGGATCCCAGCGGAATCATGCCCCGGTCGAGCGCGTAGTCCCGATCGGAGAGCTTGCGCAGGTAGCGCAGCATCGCCGTCTCGCTGTGGTGGTTGTGGAACACCGTATGGGTCAGAAAGCCCGACTCACGGATCAGCCTCGGGGGCCAGGTGAGGCTCTCGACGGTGGTCAGGGTCGACAGCTCCGGCACACCGAACGCGGCCAGCACCGCTGACAGGTCCAAGATGTCGGTGGTCTCGTCGGTGCTGATCGAGACGCGATCGGCATCAGCCTGCCAGATATTGACCCCACGGGCGGCAGCCTCGGCGACGACTTCTCTGGCCCGGCCCGGCACCCGGGCCGTGATGGTGTCGAAGAAGTGCTCAGTCTCGACCTCGATCCCGCCCCCGCGTAGACCAGTGGCCAGCGCCGCGGCATGACCATGAACTCGCCGCGCGATTCGGGACAAACCTGCGGGTCCGTGGTACACGGCATACATGGAGGCCATGACGGCCAGAAGCACCTGGGCGGTGCAGATGTTGGAGGTGGCCTTCTCGCGGCGGATGTGCTGCTCACGGGTCTGTAGTGCCAGGCGGTATGCCGGGTGACCGTCTGCGTCAATGCTGACTCCCACAAGACGGCCCGGCATCGTGCGCTCGAGGCCTTCCCGAACGGACATGAAGCCGGCGTGTGGACCACCAAAGCCCATGGGCACACCGAAGCGCTGGCTGCTCCCGACGGCGACGTCGGCGCCCCACTCCCCCGGAGGCGTGACCAAGACCAGGGCAAGAAGGTCGGCTGCGGCGGTCACCAGAGCACCTAGCTCGTGTGCGGCGGCCGCCAGTGCCGACCAGTCACGCAGCTCACCATCGGCGCCCGGGTACTGCACGATGACGCCGAAGACGGCCTTGCCGCCGGCAGCCGTGGTCAGCGCCTCGGCCGTAGTCACCGCGTTCAGGTCGGCGACGATGACAGTCAGACCCAAAGGCTTGGCGCGGGTCTGGATGACGGCGACGGACTGGGGAAACGTGTGTTGGTCAACGACAAGGACAGCGTCAGCGGCGGCCTTGCTCGCGCGGCGCATGACGGCCATGGCCTCCGCGGCGGCGGTGCTCTCATCCAGCAGCGAGGCGTTGGCGATCTTCAGACCGGTGAGGTCGGCGATGACCGTCTGAAAGGTGAGCAAGGCTTCCAGCCGGCCCTGGGAGATCTCAGGCTGGTACGGGGTGTACGCGGTGTACCAGGCAGGACTCTCGAACACGTTGCGCTTAATCACGGCCGGCGTGACGGTGCCGTAGTACCCCAGGCCGATCATCTGGGTCAGCACCGTGTTGCGAGAGGCCAGGGCCCGAAGCTCCCCAATGACGGCTTCCTCGGTGGGTGCCGCATCGAGGCGCAGGGCGCGTTCGCTGCGAATGACTCCCGGCATGGCCGTGTCCAGCATCGCCTCCAGGCTGGGCTGGCCGACAACCTTGAGCATTGCCGCGACATCGCCGTGGTCGGGGCCGATATGCCGGGAAACGAAGTCCGGCTCAACAGTAGGGGTGGAATCGATGGTCACCTGAGGCTCCTCACGCGGGCGGCACGTATCTACCGAGCGGTCATTGCCTCCCCACCTGTCGCCCGAAGGTGGCTTCAAGTTGCCTGCCCGTTGCGGTCCTGGGGCCTGAGAGGTTCCGGGGAGGTTTGCCCCTTCGGCGCCCCATCACCATGGCCTCCCACAGGGAGACTGCACGGCACGGGACTCTCCCGCACGGGTTAATCAGCGACGCCACCATAACACCGGCGAGCCCTCTTGATGTCGTCGCGATGTCTCGCGGTGAAAGCCGACAAGAAGTGGTTGTCAGGCTCAGCCGATCTTGCGTGCCTGCCTGCGATTGGTGAGCTCATCGCCAGGATGAGCAGTGGGGGCCTCGTCCTCGGCGCGCTCACTGGGAAGGGAGGCGAGCACGCCCTCGACCTCGCGCCAGACGTGACCCACGGCAATGCCAAAAACGCCCTGACCGCCCTGTACCAGGTCGATGATTTCCTCGGCCGAGGTGCATTGGTAGACGCTGGCGCCATCGCTCATCAGGGTGATCCGGGAGAGATCCTCGACACCGCGCTCCCGAAGATGGCTGATGGCGACCCGAATCTGCTGCAGAGAGACCCCGCTGTCCAGCAGCCGCTTGACCACCTTGAGGACCAAGATGTCGCGAAACCCGTAGAGACGTTGGGTCCCGGAGCCGGTGGCACTGCGAACGGAGGGCTCGACCAAACCGGTACGGGCCCAGTAGTCGAGCTGCCGGTAGGTGATACCTGCGGCGCTGCAGGCGGTGGGACCGCGGTAGCCGGTATCCTCACGCAGTTCGGGAAGGTCGTCGGTGAACAACAGACCCTGCGCCGCGACTGGGGCAGAACCAGGGTCGTGCCGCGCTTCTCCGGTGGAGTGCACGCTTGCCTCCTTGCGAACTACAGCTTCGTTATTTGTTCTGACGGTACGGCGGAGGGCGGGCGAGCGTCAATCACCACGCATGGCGGCTGGCGTGTCGCACCTTCGTCGCTTCGACTCTCAATGTGCACTAGAGGGTTACTCTTGTCCGGGAGGCCAGGTCTCGGTCTGACCGGGATCGCCGGGGCTGTCGAAGTCCTCTGCCGATACGTGATCCAGGAACTCCCGAAAACGCTCGACCTCGTCGTCCTCCTCGGCTGCGATAGCCACACCGGCCTCGTCCAGGAGACTGTCCTCGACCAGGATCGAGGTGCCGGTGCGAAGTGCCAGAGCTATCGCATCGGAGGACCGGGCACTGACCTCTACAGCCCCGTCAAAGACCAGGGTGGCATGGAAGATGCTGTCCTTGAGTGCGACGATCCGGACCTCGACGAGCTCGTGCCCGAGCTCCTCGATGACGTTCTTGAGCAGATCATGGGTCATCGGGCGCGGCGGCACAACGCCCTGTTGGGCGTAGGCAATGGCCGTGGCTTCGGCCGCACCGATCCAGATAGGCAGGTAGCGTTCACCGCCCCGTTCGCGCAACAGGACGATCGGTTGATTGGTCGGCATCTCGACGCGGACTCCCAGGACGTCCAGTTCTTTCACCCAATCAACGGTACTCGCTTAGTCAGCGGCTAGACCCGCCTTGACCAGAGCTGTGTGCAAAGCGATGCACTCGGCGAGGATCTGTGGAGTCGGATCGACAGGAACTGTGCCGCCAGCGCCTCGGCCTCGACTGCGGATGGGGGACACGATCTGTTGAACCAAGCCGATCTCACGGTCGGCGGCGGTGCGGAAGGGGCGAAGGTGGCGGGGTTCGATGCCGTATGCCGCCAGGGCACCGGCCGCACGGGCAACCGCGAGCGCCGCGTCTCCGTAGTGCCCGTCGGGGTCGGGCCGCAGCAGACCGTACGTGGACAAGGCTTCGAAGGTGGGCTTGTCCAGGCCGGCAGCGTCCCGCAGCTCGACATCGGTCAGCCGGAGGTCACCGCGGCGGCCCAGATCCAAGGCCGTGGGCAGATCGGGATCGCCAGCCGCAGTCGGCACCTGAGGACGCGAAGATGGCGCGTCGTGGGGTGCTGGCTCCAGTCCACGCTCGAGCTTGTCCAAGGCCTCACGAATCACCTTGAGCGGCCAGAAGCGGTCACGCTGAGCCGTCAGGATGTATCGCAGTCGTTCGAGGTCGTTGAGCGAGTATCTCCGATAACCAGACCCAGTGCGTTCGGGCGCGAGTAGTCCCTCTGCCTCCAGGAACCGAATCTTGGAGATGCTGAGGTCCGTGAAGTCGGGTGCGAGCAGGGCGAGCACCGCCCCGATCGATAATGAGCCGTCCGCGGGTGTCCGGCTCACCGGCGGCGGGCTACTGGGCGGCACCGGCATAGAACACGAGCCGGAACTTGCCGATCTGGACCTCGTCGCGAGTCTTCAGGGCGACCTCGTCGATCCGTTCCCGGTTGACGTAGGTGCCGTTCAGGGAACCGACGTCATGCACCAGGAACACATCACCTTCGCGCCGGAAGGTCGCATGCTTACGCGACACCGTGACGTCGTCGAGGAAAATGTCACTGTTGGGGTGACGGCCCGTGCTCACCTCGTCCGAGTCGAGCAGGAAGCGTGCACCGGCGTTCGGCCCGCGAAGGACCACCAGCAGTGCAGTGCCGTGACGCAACGCGTCAACCGTGGCCTGGTCCTGTGCCGACAAAGTGGCGTCGGCCTCGGCATCGGCCTCGGTCAGCGGCTCGACCGGAACTCCGATACCGGGCAGGCGCATTGTGGTGGGGTCGTTCGGTCCCCCCTGTTCCAGCTCGGGTTCGTTGTCCGTCATGACTTGTGCGCCTGCTTCCGTAGGGTTTTCGACTCGCGGAGACACCAACCTAGATCAAAGGTCGAGGATCTCGCACGGGCTTGTGAGAACCATCGTGCATCAAGGCCCGGTCGAGAGGCCCTGGCCCGGATGCACCAGGTCTTCGCTGGTCAGGCCAGAAGTGCGCGGTACGCCGCGACGTCCAGAAGAGAGTCTGCTGCACCCGCCTCGGTGAGCTTCACGTCATACATCCATCCCTCACCGTAGGGATCGGTATTGACCAGCTCGGGGGCTGAGTCCAGTGTCGCGTTGACGGCCACAATCTCGCCTGAGACCGGTGCGTAGAGGTCACTGACCGACTTGGTCGACTCGACCTCGCCGCAGGAGTCACCAGCGTTCAGTGAGTCGCCAACGGCGGGCAGGCTCACGTAGACGACGTCGCCGAGAGCGTCCTGCGCGAAGGAGGTGATGCCGACGCGGGCCACGTCGGCAGACCCGACCCGCACCCATTCGTGCTCGGCGGTGTAACGCAAGTCCTGCGGGTACTCCAGCTCGCTCATGGTGCTCCTTGGCTAGAAAGGTGAAACCTCTTGGTGAACTATGGCGACAACACAATCGCTTTCAACAATCGCCTTCAACACATACTGCTGGCAACCACTGCTACGGCGTCGTGGGAGCGGACGGCGGCACGGGGCGAGCGTATCGAGGCTGGCTCAGCGGGTGCAACGCACCCACCGTCAGCTCTTGCTCTTGGGCGATTGAGATGGTTGCGCCGAGCTGGCGTACGTTCTCGGCCAGACCGCCGGGGATCTCCATCGCCGAGTCAATCGTGGCGGGGTCGCCAATCGCCGTCAGCGTGTAGGGCGGGAGGACGCTCCTGCCATCGATCTCGATCCCGGAGGCTCCCTGGTCGAAATGGGAGCTGGCAACAATCCGGACGTTGTTGACCTGGATGGCTTCGGCTCCTGCATCGCGCAGCTCCTGGATGGCGTCCAGCAGCACAGGGGCAGTCACCTTGGCACGGGGGTCGGCGATCGTCATCCGTATGCCAGGGCCGTGCGCACGGGCGGTACCCGCCAGGATGCCCAGTGCGTCGAGTCGTTCCTGAGCCGCCTTGACCGCAGCGGCACCACTTGTGCTGCCGCTGACGAGCTGGTCGCGGGTTGCCTGGAGGTCACGCGCGTTCTGGTCCAGCCGCGAGGAGAGCAGGGTCGCGTTGTCCAGGATGGTGACCAGGTCGCTCTGGCGCAGCGACTCCAGACCCAGCGACTGGTTCTGACGGACCTGAGTCGCCACGGCGAAGCCCAGAAGGATGGCCAGAAGGGCCGCCAGCGCATTGGCCTTGGTGGTCCGCGGACGCGCCGCCAGCCTCAGCCGCTTCCAGGCAGATGGGGTGGGCGGGGGGTTGGTCTGGGTCATGCGCGGAAGACGTGTCGGCGGATGGATGCCACGTTCGAGAAGATCCTGATACCGAGGACGACGACGACGCCGGTTGACAGCTGAGAGCCCACGCCGAGCTGGTCCCCGAGGAAGACGATGAAGGCGGCCACGACCACGTTTGACAGGAACGAGACGACGAACACCTTGTCGTCGAAGATGCCGTCCAGCACAGCGCGGACCCCGCCGAAGACTGCGTCGAGGGCGGCGATCACGGCGATGGGCAGGTACGGCTGCAGGGCCAGCGGCACTGCAGGATGCAGGAAGAGGCCGGCGGCCAGACCTACGAAGAGTCCAAGGACAGGAATCACGGTGAGGTCTCCGTCGTTCGGTGGGTTTGCGGTTGCGAGGGCTTTGTCGTGGCGGCTCCCCCAGGGGTCGCCGGCGCTCCGGTGGCCGTTGGGCTTGGGACTGCCGTCTGCACAGGCTGGGCCTTCTGCAGCGACAGTGTCGGCTCCCCTGGGACCACGACTGAATTGAGATTCTGGATGTCGCCCCGAATCTGGTAGTTGCTCTTGAGTGACTGCAGGTAGCTGCCACCGCTGTTGTCAGCAAACTCCACGCCCAGGCTGCCGGGGTCACCGATCGCGGTGATGACATAGGGCCTGGTAAGTGGTCGATAGTCCACCAGGATCGCCGCACCGGCAGAGCGGATGGCGGCACGAGACGTGAGCCTGTGTCCGTTGATTGAGATCGCTTCTGCACCGGCGTCCCACAGACCGTTGACGATGATCTGCAGGTCTCTCGCGATCACCTTCCCCTGGTCGGGCCCGGTAACGGCCCGTGGGTTGGCGTCAGGTGCGATGGGAGCGGGCTGTGCGGGCGCGTCGTCGACGGTGAGCACCAGCCCTGGGCCGGTGACAGGGACGGTCCCGGCCGCGAGCTCGAGCTTGGAGAGGTCAGTGGCGAGCCCGGTCTGACTCTGCGCGGTTAACGCCGCCGTTTGTGCGGTGTTGATCTGGTTGCGCAAGGTGTCGATGAGGCGGGTCTGGGCATCAGCGTGTGCGCGTCTGTCTTCGATCCGAGCCACAAGGTCACGCTTGATCTTGATCGTGGCCGTGGTCGGCGCTCGCAAGGCCAGCGCAGAGGCCCCCAGCAGAGCCCCGATCAGGACGGCGACGATGATCAGGAGGGGGCTGCGGAGACCTGTGGCCGCTGGCAGGCCGGACTTCTGACGACGCTCGGCTGCGGCCGCGTAACCGGGGTCGAGCGGGCGCTGCATCATCTCGGTGATCAGCGTCATCGAGTCGTTGGGCCGGCCGCCCGGTCCGGTGCTCATCTGCCGGTCACTCTGGCCGCTCATCCGCCGGCCGCCCTGGCTATGCGGACGACGTCTCTGGTCTGCACGGCATACATGACCCCAGCCACCCAGTACAGGACGGTGCCCCACCAGACGAATGCCCAACCGCACGGTAATGCGACGGTGGCGAGCACGCTGTCGCCATGTCCGAGCAGGATCAGGGGAAACGCGAAAAGGAGGTTGAACGTGGCAGCTTTGCCGATGAAATGTACCGGCAGCGCCCGGTATCCGTAATGGCGCACGACCATCAGCAGCGCTGTTCCGAAGACCTCGCGGCTGACCAGGATCGCGACCAGCCACCAGGGGATGATCTCGCGCCAGGCCAGGCCCAGCAGGGTCGACAGGATGTAAAGCCGGTCCGCAAGAGGGTCGAGCAGCTGGCCGACGCGCGTGACCAGGTTGTAGCGACGGGCGATCTTGCCGTCGAGGTAGTCGCTCAAGCCCGAGAGCATCAGAACCACCAGAGCCCAGTTGTCCTGGTGGGTCAGAATGAGCCAGAGAAAGATGGGGACGCAGACCAGCCGCAGCATGGACAGCACATTGGGCGGCGTCAGGACCCGGTCACTGACCGGATGACTCCCTTGGCTGCTCTGGTCCACCTGTTCCCTCACGTCTCATAGCCTAGGTGTTGAGGGCATTGCCTTCGCTGCCGCCGCCGCTGACCTGGGCCGCTCCCCCTGCGTTGTGTTATATGTCTCCAGATCTCATCCCCACGCCTGATTCCTATCGCATTCCCGGGAGTCTTTGCCCGCTGAACTGCATGATTCTTCACGACGGCTTTGGCGGCCAGCTGAGTGGGCCAAAGAGCCCAATTCCTGGCCGCGGGACGAGGTGAAACGAGGTACAGGTTCGGCCCGGTGGCGGAGCAATCAGGTGTGATCGGGTTGGCCGGCTGCACAGTCAACAAGGAGGCGCCACCGCGCAGACCTACGTGTTCGCCACGGAGACAGGAACGGCGGTCGACCCCCGCAACGCGCTGCGTGCGATCAGCTCGGCAGCCAAGGGCTCGGGCATGCCAGGTGTCGGTCTTCACACTCTGAGGAACTCGGCAGCCACTGCCCTGCTCGAAGCAGGCGTGCCGCTGCGCACCGTCTCAGAGCTGCTCGGGCATTCGTCCGTCGCGGTCACCGGCGACGTTTACGGACACGTCTCCACTGAAGGTGCACGCTCGGCCGTCGAGCGGCTCTCGGTTGCGATGGGATGGTGAGAATATGTGTCGCTGTTACACGCGTTGCTGTATCTGGCTCTCCAGACAAGAAAGAGGCGGGCCCGGATTTCTCCGAAACCGCCCCTGACCTGCTGCTACTTCCCGTCGGGATGACAGGATTTGAACCTGCGACCCCTTGACCCCCAGACGTCGGCAGCGTGTCCACAAGTATCCATCGGAGTCCGATCCGTGCTCAGGACAACGGTTTTGGATGATGGTGGATGGTCCCGGATGACGGCCAATGGTGGTCAAAATGGTGGTCAAAAAAGGCGATTAGCCAAGAGGCCACCGTGACGTCTTGCGGACTTTCTGCGGACTGACAGCCTGGGGCTAGACCTGGGCTAGACCTGGGCTAGACCAGAGCAAGACGGCCCCAGCCGACACTGGGGGGATGTTCGACCGGGACCTAGACCGCATCATCAAGGTGAAACGATCATCTTCCTAAATCTACGCGCCATCCCGGCCGATGGACCCGCGCCGAAGCAGGGCAAAACCCCCTCGCGCTTGCCTACGGATGCCAACATGCTGAAGCATCCGTAGGCATCCCGGTGATGTCCATATTCGGTGGCCGAAGTCGTGCCAAATCGGACAGGGATTCGCCGCGCATTTGGCGGGTTTGGGGTGTTGACAAGTAGGGCGGCCCGGGCCGGGTGTGGTCACCGACCAGGGCCTGTACCGAGGCGCCTAGGGGTGAGGCGAACTCGATCGTGTATTCATCATGCGCGCCGAGGTATGGGCTTGGTCAAGACGAGGCATGCACTTGGTCAAAGAAGCGGCGCCAGATCCCTACTATCCGGCGCAGATCGAGCGTACCGTGCAGGAACGGCCCCCGGCCGGTGCGGAACACCGACGGGGGGACCTTGGCCGATCAACCTAGACACCAAGAAGAACGATCATGAGTGAAATTATGCATGAAACGGCAGCACGCGACATCACCGCCCCCACCACCGGCCAAGCGCAACCTGAGTTCTCTCACGAGTACTCGAGCGGTGAACTTGAGGGATTGGGCTCACGCGAATTGCTTGACGGATACGCCGAGTAATCCAAATGGACGCCACTCAATTACTCCCTATCTTCACCGAATCTCAGGCCGAAGGCGCCGTCGTGGCGATGCTCAGGATCGGCGATTTCAAGGACCAGAACTGGATCCAAGTCCAATCGCCACGGGGCCAGAGCGATCTCGTCACGATGGAGCACACCATCGCCTCGCTGATCGAGGCCCGCGACGCACTGCGGATGACGGCGGCGACGGCATGACCCCGGCCGAGACCGAGATCATGGCAGAACGGCCCCAGCGGGCGTTAGTGGCCACCGCCTGGGCCTGAACCGGAACGCGCCGCATGAGAGTGCATGCGCTGTCGATGAGTCGTCTGGAACGGCTCGAAGGGGAACCAGATGTCACACAAGCGCTACCTTTCACCCTTGTTGTAGGGATGTTGCCATGGACGGCTACAGGATCGACGTCGAGTGCGACGAGCAGTCTCTCCGTGTGCGGGCGAAGAACAATGCTGCCAGGGTCGCCCTCACGGGTGAGGCCCACGGAGATGGTGCGGTGGTGATCCCACAGTCCATGATCGCAGACGCGAAGTTCAAGGCCGCGAGCATGTTTGTCAAGGGCAAGCTGTCTGTCCGCACGACGGACGGGCACAAGTACCGGATGCACTTCCGTAAGAAGCAGCAGGGCGATTTCGAGCGGTTGACCCGGGAGCTGAATGGGGCTCTATGGCAGCGTCTTGACGGCGCGGCAACGGCTCCCTCAACGACTCCACGTCCGAGCCTGGCCGATCGCACCTCTGGCCAGCAGGCCTCCGTGTGGGACCTGCCAGGGCAGGATGAGGCCTTCGGGCAGGACGTCGCCGGGGAGGGCACGCCAGGTCGCCCAAACGCTGATCGCGACCGCGGACTGGGCTGACCTCTTCCGCGACGACTAACACAGCAGCAACGCCCGACTATCTGCGAGTCGGGCGCTGTCCTTCCGGGGTAGTGTCCCCCCGCATGAGCAGCGACGAACTTGAAGACCGGATCAACACACTCGAGATGTTCGTCGGAGGGCATGAGAGCGACGGGATGCGCTCCGACATTAAGCTCATTGGCGAAGCGCTGGGGATCATTGGGCGCGTCCTAGCGGACCTCGTAGACGCGGCCGATGTCGACGCCGGTGAGTTTACAGAGGACCTCGAGAGGCTCACGACGATCGAGCACCTGGTGACTTTCTCTTGACCGGGTGCTCGTGTGTCGAGGGTCAGCCCTTGGCGCGATGGAACGTCGGCCCGCGATCCTCCGCGTGAGTCTCCTGCCAGACCGCGGCACGACGCCGACGCTCCTCGCCGCAAACCCTTGAATAGTCCTCGATGCCGTGCTTGGCGAACCAGTCAGCACGCAACGTTCGCCACGTCCGAAACTCGATCATCCGGGCAGCCTGACGGCGGGGGTCGGTGGTCTGGTAGCCGCCCGGAAGGACAGCACCCAATCCGGCCAGTCGGCGGGCTCGAGAGGGCCACTACTGGCAGCGCTCGGCCTGCCCATCAGTGGGCCTCAGTCTTGACTGAGAACATGTCTCGCTGATGCAAGCCTGAGCCAAGATCCTGAGCAATGAGACGAGCACGACGGGCAGCCCGACGACGATTAAGGCGTCTCTGCTCGGCGACGTCGTCACGGACAACAACGGGCAACGGCTTGCCCATCATGCGCCGGCTTGTCTGCGGGCCTGAGTCTCGCGCAACTGATCGCGCCGATCCCACCGCGCCCGAGCAGCCCTGACCTTTGCCGGATGCTTGCCGGTGCCCGCAGTGCTGTCGCCGACGATGATGGCGGGCAAGCACCCGCGGCACTGTCGCGGCAATCTGACGGTGCTCGACAACGGCAGGGTGGACGCGCACCACACCCGTGCTACTGGTCAGCAACGCGCCGTCCTTGGCGATGACCTGCTCAAGCGCATCGAGGTGGTCAACCAGCTGGCGAGCCGTGGCGAGCAACGCGACCTCCTTCGCATCAGGCTGCACACCTGTCTCGGTCATCTCGGCCAGGATCTCAGCAACCATCCGCTGACCTGGCGACTGCTCCGGTTGCTTCCTTGCGGCCATGATGCCGCCTCCAATCTGCTAGTCGTTACAACGGGATTCGGCCTATGAGCCGTTCTGTGGGGGTGGGATTCGTGAGGGTCTGAGATGGTCTCTGCGGTGGTGTTCATGGCCCTGTGCGGCCCCTGCGCGGCCCTGTGGTGCCCCAAAACCCGTTTGTTTGTGCAATCCACGGAAGGGCGCCTACAGCACCTTTCTCCGCGCGGCAGGGGGCAGGAGGGGGTGGACCCGGTGGGGGTAGGTCGGGCAAATATTCTCTGCCCAAATATCTTCAGCCGTCGGGGTCACAACAACCCCGGATGCTTCTCGGGGTCGCGTCGCTCTCGTGGTTGTCTCGCTCGTCCGCGTGCAGCCTCGGCCTTGCTCTTGGTGGCGTGGTGCGGGATACAGATTGCGGCGAGGTTGGTCAGGTCGTGGCTGCCACCTTCGGCCACGTTGATGATGTGGTCGACCTGTGCCGCGACGTTGGGGCAGCGCACGCCGTCGACCACTACCTCACACTGGTGACCTGCCCGCTTGAGGATGGCGTTGCGGCGGTGTGGCCAGTCGCGTGGCACTTGGTAGTTCTTGCTCCATGCGGGCATCAGTGGTCTCCTCGATCGGGTGTCGCTGCCCTGCCTTGGTTCTCCCGACACAGGGCAGGGCAGCGAGTCATGGGGTCAGCTCACCGAGTCGGCGCGCTGGTGTTCGGCAAGGTGCCTGTCGGCGCTGGCTTGTGCCAAGGCGGGCATGACGTCGGTATGGTCGATGACGGCCACGGCTGCGCCGGTGCGGTTGGCAATGTTCTTGGGGAGCACGCGCATCCACGCGGCAACCTCGTCGTTGTCCTTGGTCGAGTACCCGAACACACCGAGGCTGTCGGTCACTCCGTCGATGACGGCCAGGACGTAGGACCCGGACAGCATCGCGTGCCAGGCGGGCAGCTCGGCAAGCGCTCGGGGGTCGACCTCGGGCCGGATGTAGGTGAAGTGGTCCCTGATGGCTTGGGGTGTGGCGCCGAGCATCAGCAGCCGCTCGGTGACCGTGCCGGCATCGGATTCGAAGTCGATGAACAGGACATCATTACCGGCCATGATCTGCTGGGCGGCCAGGTACTGAGCGACCAGCGACTTACCGGATTCGCTCTCACCGTGGAGGCTGTGGATCAGTCCGGGGTAGAGCAGGCAGACGCCGTCGGTACGGGCGAGCAGCGTTGGCACGACTGGCTTGTGTGAGCCATCGAGGTAGGTTGACAGGTCGACGGGCAGCCACGACGGGACATCTTCGGGGTAGTCCGGCATCGGTTCCAAGTCGCCGGGGTCTGCGTAGTCATCAGTCATCGGCCTTGCCTGACCAAACGATCATCGCTTCCCACGCCGGCCCTTTGGCCGCTGCGAGTCGACGGGCGAAACCCGACATCTTGCGGGCGTCTTGGTGGAGCAGCGCTCGGGCGAAGTCGTCAACCTCAAGGCCGAACTTGTGATTCATTCCGGCGAAGTAGCCCGCGCCGTAGGCAGCCTCGCGGTCCTCAAAGGTCAACATGGACTCTGTCCGGCGCGGGTCCCCTGCTGTGTCGTTGGGCTGTGGGACCATAGGAACGGACTTGACGCCGTGGGCTGATACGTCGTCTACCCGTTCAGCGTTGGTCGCGCTGGGCGGGTTCTTTCGTGTGTGGGGCATCAGCCGGCGTCGTTGGCCTTGGTGAGGCTCCGGGCGTAGCGCGCCAGCTCATCGTGAGAGATCAAGGTTCGCCGTCCGATCTTCACGGTTTGGAGCGCGCCAGAGGCGATCAGCTCATAGACGGTGCTTCGGCCTACCCCGAGCTGCCCCATCGCGTCGGGGATGGGGTAGAGCAGGCGGGTCACGCTGCTCGTCATGGTGTTCGTCATGTCCATGTCCTCACTGTCGTGTCCATGCGGTCTCGCTCTTGCTGGCAGGTCCACGTCCGGTACACCGATCAGTACGGGCTCAACAAGCGAACCACCGTGTACGGGAAGACGGCTCAAGACGCCAGGGACAAGGCCAGTGAGGTCCGCAAGCGGCTAACCGAAGGGCTGCCCGCTCGGGACAAGAGGACGACCCTGGAGACCTTCACCCTGGAGTGGATCGCGTCTGCGTTGGCTGCGTCGGATCGCAAGGCGACGACGAAGGTCATGTATGCCGGCGTCGCTCGGGTTCACATCGTCGGTAGCCACATCGGGGGGTTGGCACTGGACAAGGTGCGGCCCATGCATGTCGAGGGGTGGATTGTCGGGCTACGAGGCAAGGGACTCGCGGAGTCGACAGTCAGGTCCGCGTACACGATCCTGCGAGCGATTCTGGACACGGCCGTTCGTGATGGTGCGCTCGCTCGCAACCCTGCGGCGGCGGTGAAGCGCCCGAAGGTCACGGCCAAGGAGTCGGCCTTCCTGACACCCGAGCAGGTCCGCGCACTGCTTGAGGCTGCCAAGACGAGCCGTTACGCCTCGCTCTTCTCGCTCCTGGTCAATACCGGCCTGCGGCGCGGTGAAGCGCTCGCGCTGCGATGGTCGGACATCGACTTCGAGGACAAGCTCCTGCGAGTCCGAGGCACCCTCGCCAGGGTCGACGGCGACTTGATCGTCACGTCGACCAAGACAGCAAAGAGCAAGCGGTCGATCCCTGTCTCTGACGGCACCGATCGGCTGTTCAAGGACATCCGCAAGCAACAGGTGAGGGACCAGCTCAAGGCGGGCTCACAGTGGCACCAGAGCGGCTACGTCTTCACTACCGAGGACGGTCGGCCTTGCGATCCTCGCAACGCGCTCCGGGCGCTCAAGTCCGCGGCGACCAAGACGGGTATGACTGGCGTCGGACTGCACACTCTGAGGCACTCGGCCGCTACGGCGATGCTGACCAATGGCGTCCCGCTCAAGGTGGTCTCAGAGATCCTCGGACACGCCTCCATCGTCATCACAGCCGACATCTACGGGCACGTCTCCCCCGACGTCTCCCGTGAGGCTCTGGCGACCCTGAGCGCGTCNCTGCTGGCGTAATGGTGGTCAGTAAAGGTGGTCAAACCGCCTCGNAGACACAAGNGAGGCGGCCCCGGATNTCTCCGAAACCGCCTCTGACCTGCTGTTANNTCCCGTCGGGATGACAGGATTTGAACCTGCGACCCCTTGACCCCCAGTCAAGTGCGCTACCAAGCTGCGCCACATCCCGGGACTCTCACCTGTGTGA
>JGI20191J14862_1000135_pt1 | contig 24752 bp, 28 predicted proteins | sample NGESurdeep092012_7_FD_14862 | JGI IMG/M metagenome (IMG submission 14862)
TGGTGCGAGACCGGTTCCCGGAGCATTTCCTCAAGGTCCATCGCTCCCTGTTTTCCGCCCGCCACGACGACGGCGGGGATCTGCGCGACCGGGTGGTCGTTCGCAGTGCCCTGGCCCGGGCCGGCGTCGACGCCGATGCCGTCCTCGCTGAAGTCGATGCCGGCTGGCCTCGCAAAGTGGCGCGTGCCGAGCACGAGCGGATGGTCGAGGATCTGGACGTCTTCGGCGTACCCACCTTCATCGTGGGTGATCGAGCCGTCTTCGCCCGGTTGATGACCCGTCCCCAAGGAGACGGCGAAACCGCCCGGGCCACCATCGACCGGATCGTCCAGTTGGTGGACGCCCATCCCGAGTTGAACGAGTTCAAAAGCACCCGCCTCACCCGATAGGGCACACGTCGANCCGGCCGCTCAGCCTTTGATCAGTTCGGCGAGGACGCCGACCGAAGCCTTGATCTCNTCGGTCGAACCGAAGGGCGCGCCGCAGAAGTCGGTGGCCCCGATATCAGCCAGGCGACGAACCTGTGAGGCCACCTCTGACTCGGTGCCAATGATGGCCACATCAGCGGGTCCGTCAGCACCTTCCCGGTCGAGCATCGCCCGGTAGGAGGGAAGGGTTCCGTAGAGGGCGAATACCTCTGCGGCTTTGGCCCGAGCCGCGGCCGCATCGGTGGTCACACAGATCGGCAGGCCAACCGCCACCCGAGGCTCGGGACGACCCGCTTCAGCGGCGGCGGCCCGGATGGTGGGCACGGTGTGGGTTTCGATGGTGGTGGGTCCGGTCATCCAGGTGATGGTGCCCGATGCCATCCGACCGGCGATGCCCAACATGGCGCTCCCAAGGGCCGCCACCAGCACCGGGGCCGGTGGGGCGGTGATTCCCAGGGGACCGAAGGTGGAGGCCCGGAGCGTCTCGCCGGTGAAGGACACCTGTTCACCCTCGATGATGGGAATCAGGATGGAGAGATACTCACGCATGTGGCGGCCCGGCTTCTCGAATGACTGCCCGAAGACGTGTTCGATGACCATTTTGTGAGACAGGCCGATTCCCAGTGTCAGGCGGCCCCCGGTGGCGGCTTGCACGGTGAGGGCCTGGGCCGCCAGCATCACCGGATTGCGGGGATAGGTGGGCACCACCGCCGTGCCCAGGCCGATGTCGGGGACCTCACGACCGATGAGGGCCAGCACCGTGAGCGCGTCATATCCGAAAATCTGCGACGTCCAGGCCGTCTCGATGCCGGCCGCGGCCAGCGAGGACACCTGTGCGACCACGTTGTCGATGGACTGGTCGATATCGAACATCACACCGATGCGCACGCTGGCTCTCCTTTGGGACCGGCTCACGGCGCGGCCCACCTCTTACGTGATCGCGGCGATCACGACGTCTGACCACAGTACCGGCCGGCCCCGTTTCTCCGCGTGCCGCGGCAATTGTCGTCGTCAACGTGCCCGTCACTCCCGGTTCGGGCAGAATGCTCCTATGTCAGTAGCCATCGTCATGGGAAGTGCCTCCGACGCATCGATCATGGATGATGCCGTCCAAATTCTGCGATTCTTCGGGGTGGCGGTCGAAGTCCGGGTCATCTCGGCGCATCGCACCCCCGACGACACCATCGAGTTCGCCCGAACCGCATCAGCCAACGGGATCAAGGTGATCATCGCTGCGGCCGGGGGCGCTGCCCATCTGGCCGGCGTACTGGCCGCCGCCACCCCGCTGCCGGTGATCGGGGTGCCGATCGCCTTGGGCAACCTGGGCGGTCTCGACTCGCTCCTGGCCATGGTCCAAATGCCCAAGGGTGTTCCGGTAGCCGTCGTCGCCGTCAATGGGGCCCGCAATGCCGGGCTTCTGGCCGTGAGGATCATGGCCCTCTCCGACGAACGGCTGGCGACCGAGCAGGACAGGTTCCGCAAGGAACTGGCCGAACAGGTTCGTGACCAAGATGCGGAAATCGTGGCCCGGTACAACGATTAGCTAAGAGCCGAACCCGGGGCGGCCAGCCCATCAACCCTCACCCGGCGGTCCAGGGGGGAGCCAAGCCGCGGACGGCCTCGTCCAGTTCCATCCCGATCGGCATCACCGCCATGATGGGGATGTCGATCCCATTGGCCACGTACCGGCCGATGTGGGCACGGCACTCGTCGTACGAGCCGTGGACGATCAACGAGTCGACCACTTCGTCGGGGATGACGTCCAGCGCCCGCTTGCGGTCGCCGGCCTGCCACGCCCCCCACATCGGCTCGAGCACGGGACCCCGCCCCAACCACCGGTGGAACTCCGCATAGACCCCCACATTGAGGTAGGCCGCGATCATCCGGCGACCCAGCTTGCGCACGGTATCGACATCTTCGGAGGGACACACGAAGATCCGGGCCGCCATGGGTATGTCTGCGCCGACCTCGGGTTTGACCGTGGCCACATCCTCGGCGGACAGCCAGTTGACGATGACACCATCCGCCTCGCGCCCGGCCAGGTGCAACATGCCTGAACGCAGGGCGGCCAAAAAAATGGGGGGTGGGTGTTCGACCGGGCGGGCCAATCGGAAGCCGCGCACGGTGAAGGTGTCGTACTCCTGGTCCACCTTCTCCCCCGCCAACGCCGAGCGGAGGAACCTGATGGTGTCCCGCACCCGCTTGTAGGGCTCGACGAACTGAGCCGCGTTCCAACGCCCGACAATAACGTCGGACGATGTCCCCAGACCGAAGGCGAACCTGCCGGGTGCGGCCTCGGCCATGGCGGCCACGGTCTGGGCCAACAACGCCGGTCCCCGGGTATATGCCGGGATGATGGCCACCCCGAGCCGGAGTTCCGGTTCCCACGCCGCGGCCAGTGCAAGCGGGGTGAAACCGTCGGTTCCATCGGTCTCCGCCGACCACACGTCGGTGTAGCCGAGTTCGACCAATTCCCGGAACCACCTGCGATGTTCTACCAGCGTGACCCCATCGAAGGGGATGGTGATCCCATAGCGCGGTGAGGTGGGAGGGGCGGCCGAGGTTGCACTCATGACCCAGTAATACACCCTCTTGCCATGCTGTACCCATGGGAACCGACAAACCAAACCGACGCCGGGCACACCAACCCGAACTGCCGCTGCCGATCGTGCCGCCTCCTGCCTCCAGCCAGCCGACACCCGACAGTCATCCACACGAATGGCGGCTCGATGAGCAGACCCGGCTCATCGGCCGCCGAGGGATAGCGGCCGCCAGGGCCCTGCTCGCCGCCCATGCCCCTACCGATCAGCAGCCGGTGGCAGTTCAGCACCCGGTCGAGCCTCCACGCCGCCGGAATACCGGACGCGCCGCCTGACCAAAGGGCACGCTACGGTCGAGTCCATGCCAACTGTCGCTGAGCGTCTCGATCACCCAGCTGAAGCAAAACTTCTTCTCCTCAACTGCGCCGAGTTGGGCTTCTGTCACGCATCCAACGTGGGCGTGTTGGATGCACTGGACCGGGGCATCGGCACCTCTGCCTCGCTGATGGTGCCAGCGCCCTGGGCCCGCGAAGCCGCCTCCAGCTACCGTGGCGAGGATGTCGGAGTCCGCCTCACCCTCAATGCCGAGCACGATCTCTTCCGGTGGGGACCCATCACCCAGGCTCCATCCCTCCTCGATGGCGACGGCGGGTTTCCCCGGACCATCACCGACATGTGGGACCACGCCGACTTGGACGAAGTCCGGCGCGAGTGCCGGGCCCAGGTGGAACGGGCGGTTCTCTGGGGCTTCGACGTCAGCCATCTCGACACTCACCTCGACGCTCTGATCCTCCGACCCGAGTTCTTCGACGTGTACCTTGAGATGGCCATTGACTTCGCACTGCCCCTGCGCCTACTGGGGGCGGACACCGAGCCAAACATCGGATTTCCCTTCCGGCAACTGGCGGCAGACGAGGGAGTCCTTTTTGCCGACCGGTGTGCCTCGCTCTCGGTACTGCACCCCCGCCAGGCCCTCATCGACCTGCTGCCCGACCTGGAGCCCGGAGTCACCGAGGTCACCCTCCGGCCGGCCGTCGATACATCGGAGCTCCGAGCCGTCACCACCGACTGGGAGGACCGGGTCTCCGATCACATCCTGTTGGTGGACGATGGNGGTATNGCAGAGATCATCGCCCAGTCCGGAGTCACCCTCATCGGGTTCCGCCCGCTGCGCGACGCCATGCGGCGGGGTTGACCCACCTGGTCTCTTTCCGGCATGTGGCCGAACCAGCCTGTCCCGTCTCGACTCAGCCTGAACTGTCACTGTGCCGCCAAGTGAAAGTATCGTGGCAGGTCACCTAGGGGAGCTGCCGTGGTCGGAAAAGGCGAGTCGAAGAGCAGGACTCCACCGGAGACCTCCGGCGGAGTACTCGTGACGCCGCCCCCCGCTGCACCGTTTCAGCTCGAGGGCCTGGTGCTGCTGAGTGGCGAAGGCAGTGCCCTTCTTCAGGTTGATGGAATTACGCTGACCTTCGACGATGAAGGCGTCGGGGTGATCCACAGTCCCGAAGAGCAGCCGCGACTGTTGCCCTGGTCGTCCCTCGTCGCCCACGTCATCGAACCATGGAGCGGGGGCATCGCTCCTGAGTGGTGGGTGGATCCGGAGCTCAATCGCACAGGTGAAGGTGTCGGGGACGATGGCGAAGTCATCGATCCCGATGCCACCGATCGATCGCGCCCCCACACCGGGGCCGGTGCCCTCATCAGTCTCCGGACCATGTTCGCCACCTATCGGTTTTTGCTGCCGGGTGGGGACGCCGACCAGCTACGTCCCAAGGTGGCGGCGTTTGCCTTCAACCACCAGGGTCCGGCCGGGTCATCGTCGACGACTACCGTGTTTGCTCACCCATCGGGGGGCAACGGTGGTCGAGGTGCAGGTGGCGGAGCCACCGGTCTCACCTGGGTGAAGGCCCGACCGGTACTGACCGTGCTGCTCATCCTCGTGCTGTTGACAGTGGCCATCCTCATTGTGCTCCAGAGCGCGGGTTCCATCCACATTCCATTGCTCGGCGGAGCCAACTCGGGAACGGTGGGAGAGCTCAGAACTCGGTGATGTCGGCGATCCGGCGGCGTAGCTCCTGATACTCGGGGGTATTGGTGGCCGGAAGCAGCCGCATCATGATGCCCATCGCACCGCTGACCTTCATCCGACCCTGCATGAAGGCGACGTTGGGATCCAGGTCGCCCTTGGCGATGGCCATGGCGTCCGACCGTGCTGTCGTCAGGGTGACGTCAGCGTCGTCGACATCGCCTACCCCACTCTGGGACAGGAGTCCGTCCTCGAGTACCCAGTAGTAGCGCACCTCACCGTCGGCCCCCCCGGTGACAATGAACTGCATGCGGGCCGAGAGGCCGGGGCGCTTGGGTTGGGTGGCCGCCAGTGCCCGGGTCTCTTCGAACCACTCGTCAGTCAGCCACGTGCTCACAGAACCCCGATGCTACCGGGGACATGCCCGCTTCACCGGACCCCCGGCTTCCTCAAGACCTGGAGATTCCGGCGAACAGATCCCTCTCGATCGAGTCGGGGGCCACCATGGAGCGCGGATCCACCGGGGTGATCACAACGCCGTCACCGGAGTCGGATGCCAGCAGGGCCAACTGATAGTCATCGTGGGGATGGATCCCATCCATGACCTCAGGAGGGAGCCCGAACCAGAACCGTGAGGTCGGATCCACCTGGGTGGCGTGGGCCAACAGCGCCTCACGTCGGACGTGGCCAAAGGCCGAGACGTCCACCGATGTGGTGATAGGCGCTTCGGTCATGCCTTCCCACCGCTTCTTCCAACTGTCGTCAAATGGGGATTCGAGCCCGAGTTCCTCGAACTTGAGGTGGATCTCCCGGAAACGAGCCACCGAAAACGTCGTGTAGTAGAGCTTCGTCGGCTGCCATGGCTCGCCGGCGTCAGGGAATTGGCGGGGATCTCCGGCCGCCCGGAAGGCGACGATTCCGATCTCATGGACCCGGAGATGGTCGGGGTGCGGGTAGCCGGACTGTTCGTCCCCGTAGATGACCATGACCTGGGGCCGGCTGAGCCGGATGATGGCGACCAGTCGTTCCACCGCCTCGTCGAGCGGCGCCCGGGCGAAACATGCGGGGTTGGCGTTGGCCTCGGAGTCGGCCATACCCGAGTCGCGATAGCCGAGCATCTCCACGTCGTCATAGCCAATGATGGTGGCAGCCAGGGCCAACTCCTCCCGGCGAACCTCGGTCAGCCGGGACCGGACGTCGGGGGTGTCGAGCGCCGGGTTGAGGATTTCCCCCTCTTCCCCCCCTGTGCAACACACCAATACCGTGTGGACGCCGTCCTGGTGGTACCGGGCCACCGTCCCGGCACCCTTGGACGCCTCATCGTCGGGGTGGGCATGGACTGCCAGCAGGCAAAGCGGTTCGGACACGGTGATCACGCTACCGGCCGGTGAGCACCTAAGCTCCCCTGACGAAGAACGAGGGAGGATCGACCACCATGGGTGTCATGAAGCGCCTGTCTGGAATTGTGCAGGCAAAGACGAACAAGCTGCTCGACAAGGCAGAGGACCCGAGGGAATCCCTCGACCTCTCCTACCAGAAGCAGTTGGAGAGCCTCCAGAAGGTCCGCCGCAGCGTGGCCGATGTCACCACGGCCAAGAAACGTATCGAGCTACAGGCCAATCAGCTCCAGCAGCAGGCCGACAAGTTGCAACAGCAGGCCAAGGCAGCGCTCGGCCAGGGAAATGAGGACCTGGCCCGGGAGGCGCTGGCCCGCCGGGCCGCGCTCGCCGAGCAGCTCACCGACCTGCAGACCCAACACGAGCAGGTGGCCGGCCAAGAAGTGAAACTGGTGGACACCGCCCAGAGACTGCAGACCCAGGTCGACTCCTTCCGCACCAAGAAGGAGACCATGAAGGCCACCTACACCGCGGCCGAGGCCCAGACGAAGATCGGTGAAGCCGTTTCGGGCATCTCCGAGTCGATGAGCGACGCCGGCATGTCGATGCAACGGGCCCAGGACAAAATCGACGGCATGCAGGCCCGGGCCGGGGCCATGGACGAATTGTTGGCATCGGGGGCCCTCACCAACCTGAGTCAGCCGGTCGACGATATTCAGGCTCAGTTGGACAAGGTGTCCACCACCGATGCTGTCGACACCGAACTTGCCGCCCTGAAAGCAGAAATCGGCGCCAGTGCCCCCGCTGGCGAGCTCCCCTCCGCTGCCGCTGCCACTCCCGCCCCCGCTGCCGCCTCCGCCCCGGCGTCTCCCGAACAGCCGGCCTCATGATCGTCCGGATTCTCGGAGAGGCCCAGTACGACGTTCCCGAGGAGCATCGGGCGGCTCTCGACGGTCTGGACACCACCCTGGTGCACGCGGTCGAGGCCGATGACGAAGCTGCCTTCACTTCGGCCCTGTTGGCCTTGACCGCCGAGGTGCGACNGGTGGGCGAGACGCTGGCAGACGACGCCTTCACGCCCTCCGAGTTGGTGGTCCCGTTCGCCGATGCCACCCTGGCGGAAACCAAGCGGCTGCTGGCCGACTCGGCTCCTTCCGACGAAGGGTGACAGCCAACTCATGAGTACCGCCAGCAACATTCCCTCCGACCGGGGTCTCAACCTCCGGATGTTCACCACCGGCCTGATGCTGGTCATCCTCTACGGAGCGGTGGTCGGCCTCCTGATCGCCTTCGGTATCTCCTACGTGGCGGTGCTGGTGATCGCCGGCATCATTCTCTTCTGCCAGTACTGGTTCTCGGACAAGATCGCCTTGTTCGGAATGGGTGGCCGGGTGGTCACCGCCGAACAGGCACCCCAGCTCCACGGGGTCATCGACCGACTGTGCGCGCTGGCCGACATGAAGAAGCCGCGGGTGGCCATCGCCGATTCCGACGTCCCCAACGCCTTCGCCACCGGTCGGAGCCCGAATAGCGCAGTGGTGTGTGCCACCACCGGATTGATGCGCCGCCTCGACGAGGCCGAACTCGAGGCGGTACTGGCCCACGAGCTCTCCCATGTGGCCCACCGCGACGTGGCAGTGATGACCATCGCCAGTTTTCTCGGAGTGGTGGCCGGGTTGATCACCCGCATCATGTTCTGGACCGGGATGATGGGCGGTTTCGGGGGCAGCAACGACAGCAACAACAACAACGGGAATGACAACGCCGCCCTGGTGGAGATGGCCGTGTTGGTGGTGTCCGTGGTGGTCTACGCCATCAGCTTCCTGCTCACCCGGGCGCTCTCCCGCTACCGCGAGTTGGCCGCCGATCGCTCGGGGGCGCTCTTGACCGGGCAACCCTCGGCCCTGGCCTCGGCCCTGGTGAAGGTGACAGGCGAGATGTCCCGCATCCCGACCCGAGACCTACGGGCGGCGGAGAGCTTCAACGCCTTCTACTTCACCCCCGCTATTGCCACCAAGGGGGTCAGCCTCTCCACGATATTCTCCACCCACCCGACGCTGGAGAAGCGCCTCGACCAACTGGCCAAGATCGAGGCCGAGTTGGGCCGTCCGGTCTGATGGGACTGCTCAACACCCTGCTGGGCCGGACCAAACCGGTGCAGGCCAACCTCGACTCGCTGTTCGGACTGCCGTCGGCCGCCATCACCCTCCAGAGCGCGGCGGGGATGACCACCTCCGGGCGGGCCGGCGTCTGTTACAAACCCCCCACCGGGCAAGGCTTCGAGGACATGCAGGCTGAGGTGATGAAGCTGCTCACCATGGACGGTGAGGGCAAGTTGGCGACGGCCGAGGACCGCTACGGCTACCACTGGGTGGTAGTGGAGAACCCCGATATCGAATCGCTGGTCACCCAGGTCCATCTGGTCAACTCGTCACTTTCCGACGCCGGATGGGGACCCCAACTTCTCTGCTCGGTCTTCGGTGTGGCCACCCTCCCCGACTCCGCCGCCTCGACCGCCGACTCGCCTCCCGGGCCCACCACGGTGCTCACCTCGACGGGGTTTCTGGTCTACCTGTTCAAGCGGGGCACGTTCTATCCGTTCGTCCCCGACGGCCCCGAACACCGCAACACCGAACAGGAGCTGAAACTGAAGAGCCTGGTGGCCGGCGATCTGGCCATCGAAGCAGACCTCGATCGCTGGTTCCCCTTGTGGGAACTGCCGGTCGGCTGAGTCTCGTCGCTCGGGGCACTCTGGTCGCTCGGGGGAACCGGTAGCCTCGAGTCCTACTTCACGCCGGCGGAGACCCCGTCGATGCGGGTGGCCAGGTCGATGTCTTTTTGGGTGATGCCACCCGAGTCGTGGGTCACCAGTGACAGCTTCACCTGGTTGTAACGAATATCGATGTCGGGATGATGGTCCGCGGCTTGCGCCAGAGCTCCCACTTCGTTGACGAAGGCCAGTGACCCGACGAAACCGGCACAGGTCACCGTCTTGACCAGCGCTCCGTCGACCAGCTTCCAATCAGGGGCACTGGGACCGCTCATGGCCGCACCAAGGTCTGTCTCGCCCAGTACGGGATCACTCATGGCCGGGCCTCCGTTCGCTCACCCCACCTTAGGCTCGGGCACCGACCGGTTCCGTGGGTGTAAAGGCCACCGGCATGGTCTCGTACCCGGACACGAAGTTGGCCTCTCGACGGGGCGGCTCGGCGTCGGCGACCAGGGCCAGATCGGGGAACCGATCGAGGAGCCGGTCGAACATCACATGAAGCTCCATCCGGGCCAGCCGGTTCCCCAGGCAGAAGTGGGCTCCGAAGCCGAATGCCAGATGGTCGTTGGGACTCCGGGTGATGTCGAACTGGTCAGGATTGTCGAATACCCGCTCGTCGCGGTTGGCCGACGGATAGAGGAGCAGGAGCTTTTGGCCTTCACTCAGGGTCTCGCCGTGTAACTCCACATCTTTGGTCATCGTCCTGGCCATGTTTTTGATGGGGGTCACCCACCGCAACATCTCCTCCACCGCCGTGGTCATCAGGGACCGGTCGGCCCGGAGCGCCTCCATCTGGTCGGGATGGCGCAGCAGCTCGTACATGCCACCGCTGATCACGTGGCGGGTCGTCTCGTCGCCACCGATGAGGATGAGCAGCGACTCGTAGACCAGTGACTGGTCGTCGAGCCGATCGCCGTCGATCTCAGCGTGCACCAGCGTCCCGATCAGGTCATCCGAACTACCGTCCTTCCGTCGCTGCTCCATCACTGCTGTCACATAGCTGGCGTATTCAATGGCGGCGGCCGCGGCGTTGTCCATGAGTCCGGGGTCGGGCGAGCCCAGGGCCTTCAACATGTCGTCGGACCACCGCAGCAGGTCATCGCGATCTTCGGGGGCCACGCCCAGCCTGTCCCCGATCACCACCATCGGCAGCGGGGCGGCAATATCGCGAACAAAGTCGGCAGATCCGGTCTCGCACACCCGGTCGATGATGTCGTCGCATACCGCCCGGATACCCGGCTCGCTCTCGCGTATCCTCCTGGGGGTAAAGCCTTCGCTCACCAGCCGCCGGCGCCGCACGTGTTCGGGGGCGTCGGTATCGATCATCATGGGCAACGCTCCCGAGTCGGGGCGAATACCACCGGCGTTGGAGTACGTGTCGGGATCCTTGGAGATCTCTTTGACGTCGGCGTAGCGGGTGATGCCCCACACGCCCGCCTCCTCGTCGAAGTACGCCGGGGCGTTGTCCCGCATCCACGCAAAGGCCGGAAACGGATCACCGCCGTAGAACGCACCGTCGGTCAGCCCGATGTACAGGTCGTTCGGGTGAGTGGTCATGGTCTTCGGTCTCTCCAACTGCAGTCGTAAGGTTGCCCACCCCACTGCGNCACGACGGGTGGTGCGGTCTAGGAAAACATACGTTTGGACACTTGTCCAACCGCCGCGGGCACGCAGGTCAGCTGCACCGTCCTGCCGGGGTGGGGGTCGTTTGGCGCGGGCAGAAGGTCATCGGGACATGCCAGACGCCTGCGTGTTTGTTGGTACGGGCCCGCTCCACCGGGCCGGCCAGGGTGAAACCCTCCAGCCGATCGAGCAGTTCATCGAGGATGCACCGGATCTCCATCCGGGCCAGATTGGCCCCCAGGCAGAAGTGGGTGCGATAGCCGAAGGTGAGATGCGGGTTCGGGTCCCGCCGGATATCAAAACGGAACGGGTCCTCGAAGACCGACCCGTCGCGATTGGCCGACGGCCACCACAACGTCACCTTGTCACCCTGGCGAATCGCGTGCCCGTCGAGTTCCGTGTCCCGGGTGGCCGTACGTCGGTTGTACAGGGTGGCGCTCGTCCACCGCAGGATCTCCTCCACCGCTCCCGCCATCAACGATCGATCGTCGCGGAGGGCACAGAGCTGCTCGGAGTGGTCGATGAGGGCCACCATGCCCAGGGCTATCGAGTTCCGGGTCGTTTCGCTCCCGGCCACCACCAACAGATTGAAGAACATCACCAATTCGAGATCGGTGAGCGGTTCCAACTGGCCGTCATCACCATCGATGGTGGCGCCCACCACCGCGCTGATGATGTCCTGGCCCGGGCATACCTTCTTCTCCTCGATGAATCGGTTCCCGTACTCCGTCATCGATGCGGCGGCACGGCTCACTGCGTCGTTGCTCTCGCCCAGCTCCCTCCCCTCGTAGTCGAGAGTGGTATTCGACCAGGCCATCAGGTTGGCCCGGTCGGAGTCGGGAACCCCCATCAGTGCCGCCACCGCCTGCAGCGGTAGTTCGACCGCAACTTCGGTCAGGAAGTCACACGATCCCCGCTGGGCGATCCCATCCACGATGGCCCGTGACCGGGAGCGGATCTCTGCTTCCATCAGCGCCAGCGCCCGGGGGGTGAATGACGGGGTGACCAGCCGGCGGATCCGGTGATGGCGCGGGTCGTCCATCATGTTGAGCAGAACCCCCGAGGCGAACCCGTAGGGGAGGTCCTCGATGATGGTGCCTCCCCCGCTGGCGCCGGGCGCCCGCTCGGAGGAGAAGAGCTCGGCATCGGATACCGCCGCCATGATCATCTCGTAGGAGCTGAGCACCCAAAATCCGACCCCGCCGGGAGTGTGGGCCGTCGGGCGGTGCCACCACACCGGTGCCTCGGCCCGCAACCGGGTGAACACGTCGTCGGGAAATCCGCCGGCGAAGGCATCGAGATCAGTGAGGTCGACGTCTTTCAGATCAGTCGTTCCCGATGTCACGGTCTTCCCCCTTTCACCAGGCGGCGGTAACGGTCGGCGGCTGCCGATCCGGTCACGGGTGGGTCATCGACTCCGGTCGTACTGCTTGGTCGAACTGTTCTCCGGTCAGGAACCCGAGGCCCACGGTGGCTTCCCTGAGCGTGATTCCCTGCTTGTGCGCGTGTTTGGCCACCGTGGCCGCATTGTCATAGCCGATCAGCGGGTTGAGGGCGGTGACCAACATCAACGAATTATCGAGGTGCTGACGGATCCGGTCTTCATTGGGCTCGAGCCCGTCGACACAGAACTCGGTGAACGATCCACATGCCCCGGTCAGCAGGGTGATCGAGTGCAACACGTTGTAGATGATCACCGGCTTGCACACATTGAGTTCGAGATTCCCCCGTGAACCGGCCACCGCCACCGCGGTGTCGTTGCCGATGACCTGGATGCACACCATGATCATCGCCTCGCACTGGGTCGGATTCACCTTTCCCGGCATGATCGACGAGCCGGGCTCATTCTCGGGGAGTTGCAGCTCACCCAGCCCACACCGGGGGCCGGACCCGAGCCACCGGAGGTCATCGGCAATTTTGGTCAGTGACCCGGCCAACGTGCGCAGGGCGCCACTGGTCGCCACCAAGGCGTCGTGGGCGGCCAGGGCGGCGAACTTATTGGGGGCGGTGACGAAGGGGAGACTGGTGATCTCCGCCACCGCGGCTGCCACCCGGCCACCGAACTCGGGGTGGGTGTTGAGACCGGTACCCACCGCGGTACCGCCGGCGGCCAACTCGTAGAGGTCCACTATCGAAAATTCGACCCTCTTGAGGTCGGCGTCGAGCTGGGCCACGTACCCCGAGAACTCCTGACCCAGGGTCAGAGGGACGGCGTCCATCAAGTGGGTCCGACCGATTTTGGTGATACCGGCGAAGGCCTGGGACTTGTCGGCCAGAGAGTCGCGTAAGTGGCGCACGGCGGGAATGAGCCGGTGGGTCAGCTCTTCGACGGCGGCGATGTGCATGCCGGTGGGGAACGTGTCGTTGGAGGACTGGGACATATTCACATCGTCATTGGGGTGGATGGGTGTCTTGGATCCCATCACTCCTCCCGCCATTTCGATGGCCCGGTTGGAGATCACCTCGTTGGCATTCATATTCGTCTGGGTGCCACTCCCCGTCTGCCAGATCTTCAACGGGAAGTGGTCGTTGAGTGCACCCGAGGACACCTCGCGGGCCGCGGCGATGATCAGCTCCGCCTTTTCAGGGGCCAGCTTGCCCAGATCCGCGTTGACCTGGGCCGAGGCCTCTTTCAGAATGCCAAAGGCGCGAATCAGCGACGGTGGCATCACGTCGATGCCGATCGGGAAGTGGTGGAGGGACCGGGCTGTCTGGGCCCCGTAGTACCGGTCAACCGGTACCTCCATGGCACCCATGCTGTCGGTCTCCGTACGGGTTGGATTGGTAGTGATAGCCAGCTCCTCTCGGTGTCGAGTCCTGCGAGAATTCCCCCAACGATTCCGGGCGTTGACCCTACCTCCTGCCGTGGTTGGCGACGGGCAAGCAGGTGGTCAGCCGTTCAGTTCACGGCACGATGGGCACAGCCCCACCAGGTCGAAGTTGTGCTCGGTGACCTCGTAGCCGTGCTCATCGGCCACCACCCGGGCGGCCTCGGCCATGGCCCGCTCGAGTCGGGGAGACGGAGCCACGTCCTCGACCTTTCCGCAGCGTCCGCAGGCCAGGTGGTGATGGTGCCCGGCCAACTCCTCGGCCAGTTCGAAACGGGCATGGTCATCGGTCCCCGTCACCCTTCGGAGAACCCCGGCGTCGATGAGAGCGGTGACGTTTCGATAGGCGCTGCTCTGCGGCAGTTGGTCGGTACGGGTCAGGATTTCGGGAATTGAAAGCGGTCGTCCCGCTATGGCCAGTGTCCCCACCAGAGCCTGGCGCAGCGGCGTATAGCGCTGTTCTAGTCCCGCCAGCCGCAAGGCAACCAGATCGTGAACAGACGGGCTGATGATCACTGGCTCTGACACTACGACGCCTCGCTGTGTGAGATGGCCAGATTGCCGCGGTTGCCGGAGCCTCGGCGGCCGACCCCGCCGCGAGCGACCACCCGGTGTCTTCCCGCGGTGCCCAGAAACGAGAGGAGGTAACAAGCGGTGGCCACCGACAGGATCCCGAAGCTGGGCGGAATCCGCGGGAAGGCGTAGGCCAGGGTTAGACCCACCCAGACCGAGACCACCGCGATGGCTGCCGACAGCCACAGAGCGGCAAACGGCCGCGGTGTCAACCGCAGCGCCGCTCCCGCCGGTGCCGCCAGCAACCCGAGCAACAACAGGGCGCCGACCGCCTGGGTGGCTTCGCCGGCCGTGATGCCCACCAGCACCAAAAAGNCGTAGCCGAGCCAGCGGACAGGGACGCCCCGGGCCGAGGCCACCGCCTCGTCAAGGCTGGCGAACAACAGGGGACGGCCGATGATGATCACCGCCAGAACCACCACCAGGGCCACCACCGCGTCGGTGACGGCCTGGNCGGAGGACAGGCCGAAGATCGAGCCGAACAACACGTTGACGCCGGCGTTTCCGGTGAATCCCCCGNTGCCACTCCGGGAGGTGGTGTAGATGGAGAGGAACAGCGCACCNAGGCCGAGGATCCAGGCGAAGACGCTGCCGATCACCGTGTCATCGGCGTTGGCCCGTCGCCCGAGGAATGCCATGAGGAGGGCGAACCCGATGCACGCCCCGTAGAGCCCGACCCGGAGATCGAGGCCAAAGGCCAGAGCGGCCAGGGAGCCGGTGAAGGCGACGTGGGACAGCGCGTCCCCGGTGAACACCTGACTGCGCAAGACCACGAAGTAGCCGATCAGACCCGAGGCCAACGCGATGCAGGTGCCGGCGATAAACGCGTAGCGGAGGAACGGATGGTCGAGCATGTGCAGTCCACCGATAAACGGATTGGCGACCAGGACCGTCATCCGTCCACCGCCCCCAGGGGCGTCATGTTGGCGGATGCCCGGCTCCCGGTCCACCCGCCGATGGCCCGGCCGGCTGCCGCCAGGGCGTAGGCGGCGAACCCGAAGCTCGTGACATAGAAACCCACCGGGTAGATGGAGAAATAGGCCGCCCCCAGGGCCAGCCAGGTCACCGCCAGCGCCAGGGTGATGGTGAGGAGGAAACTCCACCCGGGACGGACCGTCACTTGTTGAGCGGCCGCCGCCGGCATCACCAGGAGGGCAAACACCAGGAGCGCTCCGGTGATCTGGCTCACCTCCGCGGCTGTACACCCCAACAGCACCAGATAGAGGGTGGAGAGCAGACGGACCGGAACCCGGCGAGCCGAGGCCACGTCGGGGTCGACACTGGCAAAGAACAGGGGGCGGGCCATGGCCACCAGCGCCACCAGTACCGCGGCACCGACAATCAGGAGGGTGACGACCTGATCGTCGGATATGCCGAGGAAGGTACCAAAGAGCAGACCGGTCACGCTGTCGAGAATGCCGCTGTACAAACTCACGAAGAGCACGCCACAAGCCAGGGCGAAGGCCTGGACAGTGCCGATCACCGCCGCCTCCCCGCTGGTGCCACCTCCGGTCCTCGATGGCGGCACCATGGCGATCACCAGGGCGGCGGCGATGCTGGCGGCGAAGTAGCCCACGGTGACACTGATCCCCAACCAGATGGCCCCGGCCGCCCCCGGAAAGGAAACCACCGCCAGGGTATGGCCCACGAAGCTGCTGCGGCGCAGCACCATAAACCATCCCACCGCCCCTGCCACGATCGCCACCACTGTCCCGGCCCGGAAGGCGTTGACCATGAAATGGAAGCCGAAGAGCTGGTGGAGGTCACCGGGGATGTTCCAGGTGAGCCGGCTGACAGTCTGGGTCATCGGGCCGCCCCCGGATCGTGGCCGGAGTGGCCGGAGTGGCCGGAGTGGCCGGGGTGGCCGGGGTGCCCGGCGTGGCCGGGGTGGCCGGCGTGGCGGTCGGTGTGGTGGGCAGGCGCTTCGGGCTCACCCACCACCACCAAGCGACCGTCGGAGGCGGACAACACTTCGATCGGTGTCTCGTAGAGGGACGTCAAGGTGGCCGAGGTGATCACTTCGGCGGGCGTTCCCGAAACCGCCCGTCCCCGGGCCAGGTAGACCACCCGGTCGAGATACGAGAGGATCGGGTTGGCATCGTGGGCCACGATCATCACGGTGACCCCGCGTTCTCGACAAAGACGGGAGATCAGTGCAGCCACCGACGACTGGTTCGGAAGGTCCAGACTGTCGAGCGGCTCGTCGAGGAGCAGCAGTTGGGGTCGACCCACCAGGGCCTGGGCGATGAGAAGGCGCTGCTGCTCCCCTCCTGACACCTCTCCGATGGGACGAGATGCATAGGCGGTGGCACCCACCAGTTCGATGACCTCATCGACCAGATGGCGTTGCTCCCTCCGGTTACGGAACAGGCGGTGACCTCCGGGAATCGGAACACCCCAACGGTCACCGTCACTGCCCAGCCGGACGATGTCGATCCCCCTCACTCTCAGCCCGGGGTCGAAGTTCCGGCGTTGCGGTAGGTACCCGATGTCCCTACCCGCCTCCCCCGGTGGGCGTCCGAGCACCACCGCCCGTCCCGCCGCCAGGGGGAAGACGCCGAGGAGCGCCTTGACCAGGGTCGATTTACCCGCGCCATTGGGGCCGAGGATGGCCACGAACTCCCCTGGCGCCACCTCGAGCGTCGCCTCGGACCAGATCATCCGTCCGCCGAGCCGGACGGCGGCATCCATCATCTGCACTGCCGGTGCACTGCCTCGCGTACGGGTCGGCTCGGGAGACACAGGGGTATCGGGAGTCTGGTTGGTGGCGGATTCGGTCATCGGTCCTCTATGCCATCGCCTGGGCCAATGCCGCCCGGATGCCGAGCAACTGCTCGGTCTGCCAGGCCTGGAAGCTGGCGCCGGCGGGCTGGAGGGTTTCGGTGATGGTGGCGTAGGGAATGTGAGCCGCCTTCACTGCGCGGAGCTGCACCTGAATATCGGGCGTGACGTTCTGACTGTTGTACACGTAAATCTTGATCAGGTGTTGTTTGATCTGCGCATCGACCGTCTCCTTGTCGGCGGCCGACACGTCGGTACCTTGGCTGATGTCTTTCAGGAATGCATTCGGCGTGATCAGGTCGAGACCCAATGCTGGCGCCAACATGGAGAAGATCGACTCCGACGCGCCCACCGGTGTACCCCGGTAAGCCGATGCGATCGAGGCAATCAGCGCGTGGTACTGCTCCAGCCCCGTCGCCACGAAGGCGGTCCGCTGCCCGGCGAAATAGGCGCTATCGGTGGGATCGAGCTTCTGGTACTCGGTGGCGAGCTGATTGATTACCACCTGTACGTCTGTCGGGTTGTACCACCGGTGAGGATTCCCCCCGTCGGCGATGCCGAGCAGATTGCCGACGTCGAGGACGGCGACAGTCCCGCCATCCGCCTTCACGAGCTTGGGAGCCCAGGGGTCGTACCCAATCCCATTTTCGACCACCAACTGGGACTCCGCCACGGACCGGGCATCGGCGGCCGTCGGCTCATACCCGTGCGGATCGGTATTTGGATTGGTAATGATACTTACCACGTGTACATGTTCTCCGCCGATCTGGGCGGCGATACTGCCCCAGACGTCCTCAGCGGCCACCACCTCGATCACGTGGGTTCTGGCTGGCCCGGAGGCGCTGCCTCTGCCGGAATCCGTAGCCGGCGTAGCGCATGAACCCAGCAAACCGCAGGCCACCACCAGGATGGCCGCTGCCGTTCCCACTCGAGGAAGGCGGGTGATCCGGGGTCCTGCGACAGTTGGGAACGGGTTCATCGGCGGAGGTCTTTCGGGAGCTGATCGCCTACGATGTTATCCAAGAATGATTCCTATTCCAAATTCCGCTTCCCCTCCGGGGCGCCTGGTCAGCCCCGGAGCGAGAGGCCCTGTTGCCAGGCGGAACGAGCCGCCACCACGTCTTCTGCCCGAGGTCCATCACCGTCTCCGGGCACCTCGAGGATGGCCGGCAACCCTTGGAGATCGGGATGACCCAACAGAGCGGCCAAGCCATCCGCCCCGATGGAACCGTCCCCGATGTTCTCGTGTCGGTCCTTGTTGGCACCGAACGGCACCTTGGAGTCGTTCAGGTGCAGACACAGCAGGCGATCGTGGCCCACGGTGGCTGCCACCAGGGACATCAGCGCGTCGGCTTCCTCGACGGTGGTGAAGGGAACCCCGGAAGCCCACAGGTGCTGGGTGTCGAGGCAGACCCCGAGACGCTCGTCGCCACCGGCGGCGTCGATGACCTGAGCCAGTTCCTCCAAGGAGCGCCCGACCGTGTCACCGGCCCCGGCGGCGTTCTCGAGCAGAATCGGGCAGGGTGCATCGACCACCTCCACGGAATCGAGAGCCTCGAGGAGCCCATCGACCACCCCGGGCAAGGCGGCCTCGAATCCACTCCCCCGGTGGCTGCCGATGTGGAGCACCAGGCCTTCAGCTCCCATCCCGTCGGCGGTGGCCAGGTTGGCCTGCAGACACGCCCGTGATTTGTCGGCCAGCTCGGGGTCGGGAGTGGCCAGATTGATCAGATAGGTGGCATGGCAGAAGGTCGATGACACCTCAGGGTGATCCCGTTGGGCTTCCCGGTAGGCCGCCAGCACTTCGGGGCCGTATTGGGAAGGCTTCCACATCCGGGGGCTCTGGGTGAAGATCTGCACCACGTCGGCACCGATCTCGGCCCCGCGATCGAGGGCAGGGACAAGGCCCTTTCCCGCTCTGACGTGAGCACCTATGCGCATGGCGCACCGTACCAGTGCGGACCGGCCGGACGGGTCGGTAGGCTCGTGCCCACGACCGCCGTACCAAGGAGAAACGACAGCATGAGCACCCAGTTGACACAGGCAGCCCGCACCCTGATCAGCCGACCGGTGATCGCCAATGTGGCGACGGTCGATCAGGAGGGTAAGCCCCAGCTCACCCCGGTCTGGATCGACATCGACGGCGACGACCTGGTGTTCAATACGGCCAAGGGTCGGGCCAAGCAGTCCAATCTCGATCGCAACCCGTCGGTGGCCGTCTCGGTGGTCGATCCCGACGATCCCTACAACGTCGTGATCGTCCGCGGCACGGTGGAGGCCACCGAGGATGGGGCCGACGCCCACATCGATGCGTTGGCCAAGAAATATCTGGATGTCGACACCTACCCGATGCGGCAACCCGGCGAGGTCAGGATCATCTATCGGGTCCGGGCCGACCACGTGGTCATGCAGCCGGTCGACACCAAGTAGGTCGCAGCGGCTTGGCTCTACTCGAACGTCACACCTGACAGGGCCTCCCCGGTGGCACGAATGGTGTCGCGGTCATAGTTGTCGGCAATGGACACCACGCACCCCGCGACACCGATCTCGGCTATCGCCTGTACCTGATCGGCCAGCCGGTCAGGTCCCCCTTCGATCTCGCCGCTCCAGATGACGTCCACCGCGTCCCGGCCCGCCCGACCGCCCGGCACCGCTGATCGAGCCCACCGACCATGGCTTCCACGTTCGCCGGCTTCCCCCCCACCACTACGGCATCCGCCCAGCGGGCAACCGGGTCGGCCGCGACGGGGTCGTCGGCCACCACCACCAGCGGGATACCTCCGGCTCGCACCGGACGAGGTCGGTTGACGGCCTGGCTGAGACGATAGAACCGGCCGTCGAACGAAGGTGCCTCCTCGGTGAGAAGTTGTCGACATATCTGCAGCTCTTCGGAGAGTCGATCGATCGAGTCCTGATCACGGTTCCTACCGACCCCCAGCGCCAGGATGCCGCGACCGTGGGAGATCACATCGACCCCGGTGATGATCTTGGCCACCATCGAAGGAGATCGAACCGTGGGACCCAGCGGGAACACCCCGAGCCCGACCCGAGTGGTGCGGGCCGCCAGCGCGCCGAGCAACGAGTACGCCTCGAATACCGTGTCCGATCGACCCTGCTCATCTCTGACTCGGCCCGCATCATCGGAGACCCACAGCGAATCGAAGCCGCTCTCTTCGGCCAGTTGGGCGACGGCAGCGAGACGCTCGAACTCACCACCAGTCTCTGGGTTGGTCTCTGGGTTGGCCCTCGGGTTGGGCATCCGCAATCCCCGCCGGGGGACTTGCACCACGTCAACCGAATCGATCACCGGGCCAAGGGTACCCGGCGCCGATCCGGGCACACCCCGATGTCTCTCGTCCTCTGCGGTACCGTGTCATCCGAGGGACTCCACCTACGGCGTTCGCACCGTTACGGTGCGGACCAACGGGTCGAGGGGAGACCAGTGGACGTACCAAGACACCCACCCACCGCCGACGCCGGTTTCTCCATCGTGGCGACGATGCTGAGCCTGCTGGTGAGCGCCATCCTGGTGGCGCTGGTTCTGACCAGCACACTCGGTTCGCACGGGCAGTCCAAACCGGGCATCGCCAATGCACCGGGTGTGGGCCTGGCGGACAATGTGCAAGCCCAACAGGCCCTGTCGATATCAGTGACCGCCGCCACCACCGCAGAGGCCGCCAGCGGCGGCGACTACAGCACCGTCACCGTCGCCATCCTCTCTGCGGCCAATCCATCCATCACCTACATGGACGGGCCGTCGACCAGTTCGTCGGTGATCAGCGTGGCCAACTCGGCCAGCGGTGGAGGCATCACCATGGTGGTTCGGGCATCGAGCGGGATCTGCTGGCTGGTGTGGGCCGGGTCCGGCGGTACCTGGTACGGGGCCCAGACCAACCAGACCTCGTGCACGGCCCCGCCTCTCAATTCTGCCCCGACGGCGTCGGCGGTGTCGTCAACCGCGATTGGTTGGCGCCACGGCGGCTTCCCCGGCGCCTGAGCGACCCGGCTGCTGCTTCGACCACCACCCCGCCCCAGCCAGCAGTCGGCCGGAAGCCACCAGCTCGTCACACCCTTGCGCAGCTTCGGCGATGGCCAGGCCGGTTCGCAACAGGATCGTCTCGAACAAGGTGGGCGTGTCGTCGACGGCACCCAGCACCGATCGACCCTTCTCGGAGATAACCGGTGTGGGCGTTCCATTGGCCACACCGGGTGACGCACCGACTGTACCGACCGGTGGCATCGCCCTCTTTCCTCGCGCGGCTACCAGGGTGGCAGCTTGTTGGGCCGGGGCCGGTGCGTCACGCCCGGAGCGGGCCAGCGAAATGGCCACCATCACATCAGTGGCGTCGCGGACCGGAATACAGCCGTCGACCAGCAGCCCATTGGTGCCCTCGGAAGCCCTGCTTCTCACCGACCCGGGGACGGCGGCGACGGGGATGCCCCGGCGGGCGGCGGCGTCCACCGTATAGAGCGAACCACCTCCATGATGACTCTCGACCACCACAACCACATCGCTGAGGGCGGCGATGATGCGGTTCCGGGCCGGAAACACCTTGGGGAGTGGCTGGGTGCCCAGGGGTGATTCCGACAGCACCACGCCACGGGCCACCACCTCATCCCAGATCCGGGCGTTGGAGGACGGGTAGACGACGTCGAGCCCGGTACCCACCACCGCCACCGGAGGGGCGCCCTCTCCTTCGGCGACCTGGAGCGCCCCGGCGTGGGCGGCACCGTCGATTCCCAGGGCCAATCCCGATACCACCACCACACCGGAGAAGGCCAGATCACGCCCGAGGTCGGCGGCGACCTGGCGCCCATACGGAGTGGCGGACCGGGTCCCCACGATCGCCACCCGGGGCCGGCCCTCCAACACCGAAGGATCCCCATGAGCGAAGAGCACTGCGGGCGCACCGGGGTCGTCCACCAGCATGGACGGATACTGTTCTGCGCCGGGTAGCAGTATCTGGACACCGGCCCGTCGGTATCGTTCCCCTACTTCCGCCGGATCAGTGGCGCGGGCGGCGGCGCCAAACCGTCGATCCGGATCCGCCGGGTGGCGCCCGTGCACCAGAGCCGTCCACGCTTCCACCGGGTCGAACCCGGCCATGACCGAGACCAGGCGTACAGGGGTGATGCCGGGGAGTCCGGCCAAAGCCGCGGCATGGACCAGGCAGTCATCGACCCGCGTCATCGTTGCTCCATTCCCAGCAGAAGATCCCGCCGACACCTCAGGAGTAATGCCTCGTACACATGGGAGGCCTCGATGTCATCGGCCCCTTCGAGATCGGCGATGGTGCGTGCGATCCGATGGACCCGGTGCAGACCACGGGCACTCAGCATCCCCGATCGCATCTGCAACTCCACCAGTTTCGAGGCGGCGGCGCTCATCGGGGCATCACTCCGGAGGGTTGCTCCGGGCAGCTCTGAATTGGTGAGTACGTGACGACGGGCGGCCATTCGTCGGGTAGCCACGACCCGCTCGGCCACCACTGTTGTCGATTCGCCCGGTGTCCCGTCCATGAGATCGTCGACGTCAGGCCGGTCGACCCGAACGGCGATATCGAACCGGTCGAGGAGCGGTGCGGACAGGCGTCGGGCGTAGCGCTCCCTGGCGCTTTCGCTACACCGACACCAACCGGGTGCACCGCCTTCACCACATGGGCACGGGTTCATGGCTCCGACCAGAATGAACCGGGCCGGAAAGGCGGTGGACCCCCGGGCCCGGCTCACCCGGACCTGGCCTTCCTCCAGCGGTTGGCGGAGGGCGTCGAGTACCACAGTGGGGAACTCGCCCAGTTCGTCGAGGAACAACACCCCCCCATGGGCCAAGCTGATTTCACCCGGCCGCATCCACGTCGTCCCACCCCCGATCATCGACACCGGCGACGCACCGTGATGAGGGGAGCGGAACGGCGGCCGAACCATCAGGCCGCCGGGAGGAAGCGGCAAGCCTGCCACCGAGTGCACCCGGCTCACCTCCAGGGCCGTCGACCTCTCCAGCGCCGGCAACAGATCCGGGAGCCGGTTGGCCAGCATCGTCTTCCCCGATCCCGGGGGCCCGACCAACAACAGGTGGTGCCCGCCGGTGGCCGCCACCTCCAAGGCACGACGAGCCAAGCGCTGGCCCTGAACATCAGACAGGTCACCGTGCCGGGAGGCGGATCCCCCCGGGGGCCGGTCCCCGGGGGCCGGGCAGGTGCCGGGGTGGGGCGGAACCGGTTGGTCCCACGGCTGGTGCCCCAACAAACGTTCCACCAGGATGGCGAGCGTCGGTGCCGATCGAACCGGGTGGTCTCCCCACAGACCGGCTTCACAGGCTCCGACTTCGGGGACCACCAACACATGGCTCCCGAGGGCTTCGGCCAACACGACCGTGCCGGGTACCCCGCGGAGGGAGCCGTCGAGACCCAACTCGCCGATGAATGCCATCCCTGTGACCGTGCCGGGATCCAACTCCCCGGATGCCACCAGCAGTCCGACGGCAATCGGGAGGTCGAGGGAACTACCTGAGCGACCTTGCGGACCCCTGGGCGCCTCCCTGCTTGTCCAAAGGAGAAGGGGTCGTCCTTGGGTTGTCGACTTGCAGGACTGCCGCCCAAATTGCCAGTGCGCCAATAGGTGAGCCAAGGCGATGGAGAGGAGCCAGCAGTCCCAATAGTTCATACCCAGGAATGGTCGGACGTTCAGTCGAAATGATTGAGAACCGGTCAGCAATGCCGTGCTCCAGTGGCTCTCTCCGCGCCGCTCGCGGGAGCAATAGAGGCGGCCATTGTCAATGGCCAGATTGAAGTTCTGGCTTCGAGGTGGACCTGGTCGCAGCCCGTGCCAACCGCCTCATCCTCGGGACGGTGAAGTCATTCTTTGGGTCCCGTGGGGTCGCAGCGGAGCATGTGCTGGGTGAGGCACCTCGAAGTGCCGCCGTGAAGCGATACGCCGTCCTCAACAATCCGGCTGTCCGTTCGGCGGTGGTCCGTCAGGCGGCGAAGAGGTACGGCTACAGCACGAAGCAGGTCGACCTGCGTCTCTATGTCGGAAGGTTCGCCGGACGTGCCAGCGGGCATCACGAGGCCCGTATTCGGCCATGGGCCAAGACTCAGCGGGTTGGCTCGGGAACGATTGGAGTGGTGGATCTCAACGAGGTCGTCGACAAGGTCGTTGAGGTCGCCCGCAGCACGCAGTACATCAACGATCCCGTGCTCGTGGCGCTGAAGGTTCTGGCGGAGGCCGGGAGAGTGGACCTGAGTCCGAGGGCACCCAGTTGAGCGGGGGCCTCGCCGAGGCAGGAGGAGCGACACATGGCCGGATTCGATGACGCACTCCGGGGATATGCCTTCCCCGTCCACCAGAGGGATGGATTCCGATGCCGGTACTGCGGGCTGGATGGGACTGAGTCCTTCTCCAACTGGCTTTCGTTCTCCTGGGACCACCTCTTGCCCAAGAACCACGCCAATCGGGACGATCCTGCATTCATCGTCACGGCCTGCATGTTCTGCAACACAGCAGACAATCGGTACTTCGATCAGGCGGAGAAGCGTGAGATCTCGTTCGATGGACTTACGCCTGACCAGTTGATCGCTCAGCGGCTTCCCTACGTCATGGCGACCAGGGACAAGTACCGAGAGTTCTGGGAAGCCAACGTCGAATCCAGTGACAGGAACGGCTGAGGAGAAGGTGGGACTCGGCCACTTCAGCGCGGCGGAGGGCGTAGGCCAGGGAGGCTCGGAGGTCGGTGTCGTCGGTCGCTTTCGGCTCGGCCTCGGCGGGTGTCGGAGGGGGGACTTGAACTACGACGGCAACGGTGCCGGACGGTAGTGAAGAATCCGAATCGCCTGGTCAGTTCCGG
>JGI20191J14862_1000136_pt1 | contig 24547 bp, 24 predicted proteins | sample NGESurdeep092012_7_FD_14862 | JGI IMG/M metagenome (IMG submission 14862)
GTCGACCTGCTGCTGCGGCTTGCGCGCGCGCATGAGGTGCTGGTCACCATCGAGGAAGGCTCGGTCGGCGGCTTCGGCTCCTATGTGTTGCAGACGCTGGCTGACAACGGCGTGCTCGACCGCGGATTGCGCGTGCGCACCATGGTGCTGCCCGACGTCTTCATCGACCAGGATACGCCGGCCGCGATGTATGCCACCGCCGGCCTCGACGCCCGCGGCATCGTCACAAAAGTGTTCGAGGCGCTGGGCAAGGATGCCGCCGCCGAGACGGTGAAGCTGGCCTAGGCCGGCTTCGTGTCCCGGGCGCCCGGGCAACGTCCCAGAGGGTTCGCGTTGCCGAAAAAAGATCGAATTGATCGTCTGCTGGTCGAGCGCGGCCTGTTTCCGAGCCGCGCCAAGGCGCAGGCCGCGATCGAAGCCGGGCTGGTGCGCGCCGGCGATGCCCTCGTGCGCAAGGCATCGGAAGCGATCGCGGTGGATGCGAGCTTACACGCGAGCGCAGCGCATCCTTATGTCTCGCGCGGCGGGGTGAAGCTCGCCGCGGCACTCGACCATTTCGGCTTTGACCCCCAGGGCCGCGTCTGCCTCGATGTCGGCGCCTCCACCGGCGGCTTCACCCAGGTGCTGCTGGAACGCGGCGCCAAACGCGTCTACGCAGTCGATGTCGGGCGCGGGCAATTGCATCAAAGCTTGCGCGCCCGCCCCGAAGTCGTGTCGCTGGAGGAAATCGATATCCGCAAACTCTCCCCGTCCCTGCTGAGCGAGTCGCCCGATTTCGTGACCCTCGACGTTAGCTTCATTTCGCTCAAGCTGGTCTTACCGGCCGCGCTTGCCCTGGTGAAATCGCCCGCGCAGATGGTCGCGTTGATCAAGCCGCAATTCGAAGCCGGCTGCGCCCTGGTAAAAAAAGGCATCGTGCGCGATCCACAAGTTCACGCGGCGGTCTGCGACGGCATCGCGGCGTTTGTTGCCGCGCTCGGCTGGCGCGTTCTCGGCATCACGCCATCGCCGATCGCCGGCGGCGACGGCAATGCCGAATTCCTGCTGGGAGCCGCTAAGTGACTGAGCAGCTCACCATCACCCGGCTCGGTCATCGCGGCGACGGCGTTGCCGACACGCCGGCGGGGCCGGTCTATGTGCCCTACACGCTGCCGGGAGAAGTCGTCACGGTCGAAGCGGTCGCAGGACACCCCGACCGGCGCCATCTGGACCATGTCGACAAGCCGAGCCACGAGCGCGCAACACCGGTCTGCAAGCATTTCGGCCAATGCGGCGGCTGCGCCCTACAGCACTGGTCGCTGGCCGAATATCATCTGTGGAAGCGTTCGCTGGTGGTGGAGGCGCTTGAGCACGCCGGGCTGATCGCGCCGGTCGAACCGCTGATCGACGCCCATGGGCAGGGCCGCCGGCGCGCGACCTTGCATGCGCGGCGCGGCACGCAAGACGTGTTAGAAGTCGGCTTCACGGCGCCGCGCGCGCACCACATCGTCGCCATCGACCGTTGCCCGATCCTCAGCCCCGGCCTCGACGGCGCGGTGCAAGCGGCCTGGGCGATCGCCGAAATACTCAAGCCCACCAACAAGCCGCTCGACATCCATGTGACGGCGACCGATTCCGGAATGGATGTCGACGTGCGCGGCTCCGGGCCACTGTCCTCCGGGCGCACGACCGCGCTCGCCGGCCTCGCCGAAAAGCACAAGCTCGCGCGGCTCACGCGCCACGGCGAGCTGGTCGCGCAACGCTCGCAGCCGACCCTCAAAGTCGGCCGCGCCCATGTGCCACTGCCGCCGGGCGCTTTCCTGCAGGCAACCGCCGAGGGCGAAGCCGCGCTGGCGCGGCTGGTGCTCGGGCATGTCGGGGCGCCCAAGCGCGTCGCCGACCTGTTCGCTGGCATCGGCACGTTCGCGCTGCGACTGGCCGAGGTCGCGCGCGTGAGCGCCGCCGACCTTGAGGCGAGCGCCATCAAGGCGCTGGAGCGCGCGGCGGCGACAACCGCGGGTTTGAAACCGGTGGAGGCGATAGCGCGCGACCTGTTCCGCCGCCCATTCATGGCGGCGGAACTCAAAGCGTTCGACGCCGTGGTGTTCGACCCGCCGCGCCAGGGCGCGGAGGCGCAGGCGCGCGAACTCGCCAAGAGTAAAGTGCCGACGGTGGTGGCGGTGTCGTGCGATGCGGCGACCTTCGCGCGCGACGCGCGCATCCTGGTCGATAGCGGCTACAAGCTTACGAGCGTGACGCCGGTCGACCAGTTCCGCTATTCGGCGCATGTCGAGCTGGTGGCGAAGTTCGCGCGTTAAGTCTCAGCTATTGAAAATCGAATCCGCCGCTGCCCCAGCGGTCCTGCCACCGCCTCTCCCCGATGGTGCAGGAAATGCGCGGTGCTTGCGCGGAAGCCGGCACAACGCGCGGCTCCGGCTGGCGGCCGGCGATCTCCAGCACCAGCTTGGTACGCGTCGCCTCGACGAATTTCTCGCGCTCGCGGATCGGCACCACGAAGGCGCCGGCGCCGCCGATCACACAATCTTCGTAGTAGATATCGAGGTCCTCGATATCCATCGAACCGGGAGTGGGCCGCTTGAGCATGATCGGCAGGCCGTTGATGGTGATGCCGGCGGCGAGCACGCCATCGCGGGCCGGCTCCACCAGTGGCCCGGCATTGTTGGCGCCGTCGCCGGAGACATCAATTACCCGGCGCAGGCCGCGATAGCCGCTATTGTCGAACAGCGGCTTGGCAAAATGCAGCGCGCTGGAAATCGAGGTGCGCGAGGCGCGCCGGTAGGGTGCGCGCGCGATCTCGGCGGCGACCGCATCGGCCGCTTCCGGCCCGTCGATCAGCCGCCACGGCATGATGATTTTCTGGTCGGACTGGCCGGCCCATTCGAAATAGGTGACGGCGATCTTGCCGTTCGCGCCCTCGCGCAGCGCCCGCAAGAATTCGCGCGAGGTCAGCGCCATGACATAGCCCTCGCGCTGCAGCGCCTGCTCGTCCGGATCCATCGAATAGGAAACGTCGACCGCGATCACCAGTTCGACGTCGACCGGAACAGCACTCAGGCTTTGGTCGGCAAAATGGCGACTTGGCGCTGCGCCGGCCGCAAGCGCAAAGGCCGCGGCGGTGACCGCACCGGCAATGGCTATGTAAGGACCACGTCGCCCCATGTACGAATGGTGGCACGGGGCAAGGGCGAAAAAAAGGCCGCAGACTTAACTTTGCTTGCGCATGATCTTTTCCGAAAACCGGTACCCACTTTTCGGGATCATGCGCTCAGCCTTCCAGCGCTTCGGTCGCCACGATTTCGATGCCGAAGCCGCCGAGGCCGACGTAAGTGCGCTTGCTGGATGTGAGCAGGCGGATCGAGGAAATGCCGAGGTCTTTGAGGATCTGCGCGCCGAGGCCGATCTCGCGCCATTGCCGCGTACGGGCGACTTCGGTGCCGGTGTCACCCTCATGCGGGATTTCCGCCACCGGCACGCCGGCGGTGCCGTCGCGCAAATAGACGATGACGCCGCGGCCGGCCGCCTTGAAGCGCGCGAGCGCGGCGCGGATCGGCTTGGCGCCGCCGAACACGTCGCCGATCACATCGGCGCGATGCAGCCGCGCCAGCACGCCCTTGCCGTCGCCGATCTCGCCATAGACGAAGGCCATGTGGTGCACGCGGTCGAAGGGGGTGACATAGGCGTAGCCGTTGAGCGTGCCGATTTCTGACGCAAGCTGGAATTCGCCGACCCGCTCCACCAGTTTGTCGCGGCGCTGCCGGTAGGCGATCAGCTCGGCGATCGAGACCTGCGCGAGCTTGTGCTTTTGGGCGAAGGCAGCGACCTCGGGCCCGCGCATCACTGTCCCATCGTCTTTCATCAGCTCGGACAGCACCCCAACCGGAGGAAGTCCGGCGAGACGGCAGAGATCGACGCAAGCCTCGGTATGGCCGGAGCGCATCAACACCCCACCTTCGCGCGCGACCAGCGGAAACACGTGCCCGGGCCGCACGAAGTCAGAAGCGCCGCTGTTGTCGTTGGCGAGCGCGCGCACGGTGTTGCAGCGCTCCTCGGCCGAGATGCCGGTGGAGAGGCCATGGCGGACGTCGACCGTGACGGTGAAGGCGGTGCCCAGCGGGGCGTCGTTTTCCGCCACCATCGGATCGAGATGCAGGCGGCGCGTATGCTCGATGCCGAGCGGCGCGCAGACGATGCCCGAGGTGTTGCGGATGATGAACGCCATCTTCTCCGGCGTGCAGAGCGAGGCTGCGACGAACAGGTCGCCCTCGTTCTCGCGGTCGTCGTCGTCGGTGACGGCCACGATCTCGCCCTTGGCGAAGGCCTTGATCGCCGCTTCGACGCGCTGGTGGGTCTCAGGCACGGATTTACCTCGAACGCGGCATCAAGCGCCGGGCTTGAACGGCCACGCCGTTCCCTCGCCGACCTGGCCGCGGTGCAGTAGATAATGATCGGCCAACACACATGCCACCATCGCCTCACCGATCGGCACCGCGCGGATACCGACGCAAGGATCGTGGCGGCCTTTGGTTACGATGTCGGTATCGCGGCCGTAGCGATCGACCGTCTTGCGGGCGCTGAGGATCGACGAGGTTGGCTTGACCGCAAAGCGGGCGATGATCGCCTGCCCGGTCGAGATGCCGCCGAGAATGCCGCCGGCGTGGTTGGACAATAACACCGGCTTGCCCTCATTGCCCATGCGCATCTCGTCGGCATTTTCCTCGCCGCTCATCGCGGCGGTGGCAAAACCGTCGCCGATCTCCACGCCCTTGACCGCGTTGATGCCCATCAGCGCCGACGCAAGATCGCCGTCGAGCTTGGCATAGACCGGCGCGCCGAGACCGGCCGGCACGCCTTCCGCGACGATCTCGATCACCGCGCCGATCGAGGAGCCGGATTTGCGCACGCCGTCGAGATACTCCTCGAAGAATTTGGCTTGCACCGCGTCCGGGCAGAAGAACGGATTCTTGTCGACCTCGTTCCAGTCCCAGCGCGCGCGATCGATTCTGTGCGGGCCCATCTGCACCAGCGCGCCGCGCACGCTGAGCCCGTGCACGACCTTGCGCGCGACGGCGCCGGCCGCGACACGCGCCGCAGTCTCGCGCGCGGAGGCGCGCCCGCCGCCGCGATAATCGTGCAGCCCGTATTTGATGTCGTAGGTGTAGCCGGCATGTCCCGGCCGGTACTTGTCCTTGATGTCGGAATAGTCCTTCGAGCGCTGATCGACGTTCTCGATCAAAAGCATGATCGGCGTGCCGGTGGTCACCTGGCGGCCGCTGGCCTCGTCGGTGAACACGCCGGACATGATCTTCACCGCGTCCGGTTCCTGCCGCTGGGTGGTGAAGCGCGACTGCCCCGGCCGCCGCTTGTCGAGATGCCGCTGGATGTCGGCGACCTCGAGCGGAATCCGCGGCGGACAGCCGTCGACCACGCAGCCGATCGCCGCCCCGTGGCTCTCGCCGAAGCTGGTGAACCGGAAAAGATGGCCGAACGTATTGAACGACATAGGACTTCCGCCTTCGTGAGGTTTGGTAGCCCGCGCCTCCGCGGCGGTCAAATAAACGGCGCTGGCGCGCGGATTCGCGCGCGCTGCGCGCCGTGGATCCGTCGCCAGACGCGCCCTGAATGCCAGCTAAGCTACGGAAAAACAACCGGTTTTCGATTTCTCAGTTTGCCGCGCAAACCGCAATCAAGCGTAGCGTGTGAGCCGGTCGCCCGCGAACACATAGACCTCGCCTTGCGCGATATCGACGAGCGGGGCGGCCGCCGGCTTGGCGATGCCAAGCAAGGCGATCAGCCCGCGCGCGGTGCCGCCATGGGCGGTCGCCACCGTATCGCGTGCAAGGCCTGCGTACCATTCGCGCATGCGCGCCGACATCATCTCGTAGCTCTCCCCGCCTGGCGGCAGGAAATGCCACTTGTCGTGCTCGCGCGCGGTGATGCCGTGCGGATCGCGCTTATGCAGTTGCGCGATGGTGAAGCCCTCCCAATCGCCGAAGGAGATTTCGGCAAGTTGCGGCTCGACCCGGTAGCCGTCAGCCGGCAGACCGAGCGCCGACCGCGCCAATTCCATGGTCTGGCGGGCGCGGCCGAGCGGGCTCGATACGTAGTCGAGATCGGCCGGATCGCGGCCGTCGCGCGCGAACAGGTCGCGCAGGATGTCGCCGCAATGGGCGGCCTGCGCGCAGCCGCGCACATTGAGCGGCACGTCGCGGCGGCCTTGCAGGCGGCCGGCGACGTTCCAGTCGGTTTCTCCATGACGGATGTAATAGACGGTCGGCCGCGGCGTTGCCGTAACCGCCATTATTTGACCGTGAAATCCGGCGCGTCGGGATGCTTGATGCCGACGATGTGATAGCCGGCATCGACGTGGTGGATTTCCCCGGTTACGCCACTCGACATGTCGGAGAGGAAATAGACGCCGGTCTTGCCGACATCGTCCAGCGTCACATTGCGCCGTAGCGGCGTGTTGTACTCGTTCCACTTCAGAATATAGCGGAAGTCGCCGATGCCGGAGGCCGCCAGCGTTTTGATCGGGCCGGACGAGATGGCGTTGACGCGGATGTTCTTGGCGCCGAGATCGGCGGCGAGATAGCGCACCGAGGATTCGAGCGCGGCCTTGGCCAGCCCCATCACGTTGTAGTGCGGCATCCACTTCTCGGCGCCGTAATAAGTGAGCGTGAGCAGCGAGCCGCCATTGCTCATCAGCTTCTCGGCGCGCTGGGCGATGGCGGTGAACGAGTAACAGCTCACCACCATGGTCTTGATGAAATTGTCTTCGGTGATGTCGACATAGCGGCCGTCGAGCTGATCCTTGTCGGAAAACGCGATCGCGTGCAGCACGAAATCGAGCGAGCCCCAGGCCGACTGCACGGCTGCGAACACCGCGTCCATGGAGGCCGGATCGGTGACGTCGCAATGGCCGACCACCAGGCCGTCGACCTCCTCGGCCAGCGGCTCCACGCGCTTCTTGAGCGCGTCGCCCTGGTAGGTGAAGGCGAGGTCGGCGCCATGGTCGCGGCAGGCGCGCGCGATGCCCCAGGCGATCGAGCGGTTGTTGGCCACGCCCATGATCAGCCCGCGTTTGCCGCGCATCAGACCCGAGGTTTCCGCCATTACCGTCCCCGTCTCGCCGGTAAGTGCCGGCCGCCTCCGTATGGCATAGGGTCATAGGGTCATCAAGCAAAGCGGCCGCTTCGACCGGCTTTCTTCGCTAATTCAATTCGTTTCCGGGAATACGATCGGGATTGAGGGGTTTTTTCTAGCAGTTGACGACGCCGGAGGTCGGATATCGTAGATTCGGTTCCGGGTTCGGTGTGCGGTTCAAGAAGGGGGCAGGCTTGGCCACGTTCCGGCAGAACGTTGAGGCGACGATCCCGGCGCTGCGGCGGTATGCCCGCGCGCTGACCCGGGATTCCGACATCGCCGACGATCTGGTGCAGGACACATTGGTGCGGGCGCTACGCTCGGAGCATCTGTTCCATGGCGGCGACGTGCGCAGTTGGCTGTACACGATCCTCACCAATCTCAACCGCAACCGGCGGCGCTCGTTGGCGCGGCGGCCGCTGCTGTTGCCGATCGAGGATAACGACGCTCCGGACCTGGCCGGTCCGGAAGCGGGCGGCCGCGATATCGAACGCGCGCTCGCCACGCTAGTCGAGGACCAGCGCCATACCTTGCTGCTGGTGGTGCTGGAAGGCCTCAACTACCGCGAAGTCGCGGAAGTGCAAGGCGTGCCGATCGGTACCGTGATGTCGCGTCTGGCGCGTGCGCGCGTGCAGATCAAAAACTATCTTGACGGCGAGCGCCCGACGCTTCGCCGCGTGAAATAAGAGAGAAGGTGACCCCATGATCGATCGCGATTCACCCGTGACCGATGAAGAGCTGCACGCTTTTGTCGACGGCAAATTGCCGGCCGACCGCAAGGAGGCCGTCGGCGCCTGGCTTGCCGCGCATCCCGACGATGCCGCGCTGGTCGGCGCTTGGCGCTCGCAGGCAGACAGCATCCGCGCGCGCTACGGCGCGGTCGCGCACGAGCCGCTGCCTGAGCGACTCAAGCTCGACCAGGTGATGCGGCGCGACCGCGCGAGCGGGCGGTCGTGGGCGGCGATGGCCGCCGCCGCCGCGATCGTTGCATTCGTGGTCGGCGGCGCCTCTGGCTGGGTGGCGCGCGGCGCGTCGGCCGCAGCGCCCACCGGCTTCGACACGTTCACCGCCGAAGCGCTCGATGCCTACAAGCTCTACGTGGTCGAGGTGCGCCATCCGGTCGAGGTGCCGGGCAGCGAGCGCACGCACATGACGCAATGGCTGTCGAAGCGGCTCGGCTCCGAGCTGCGCGTTCCCGATCTGCAATCGATCGGGTTGAAGCTGGTGGGCGGCCGGCTGCTGCCGGGCCCGACCGGAGCGGCGGCCTTCTACATGTATGAAGGTCCCTCGGGCGAGCGCTTTACCATCTATTGCGCCAAGGCGGACACGCCGGAGACCGCGCTTCGCTACAGGAACGACGACAGCTTTGCCGCGATCTATTGGGTGGACGACAAGGTCGCCTATGTGGTGAGCGGACCGGCCGACCGCGACCGGCTCGAGAAGGTCACCAAGTCGGTCTACGAGCAGGTGGACAAGACCGGCGGACGCAAGTCGTAACGACGGCGGGCGTCAGTCGAGATCCTTGCGTGGGTCGTAGGGCTTCTGCTCGCGCCACTTGCGCATCAGCTCCTTAAGCTCGTCGTCGGAGCCCTCGGGGAGCACGATGCGCACGGTGGCGAGCAGATCGCCGGAGCCGCTCTTGACGCCGCCCTTGGCCTTGAGGCCCTTACCCTTGAGACGGAAGGTGCGGCCGGAATCGGTGCCCGCGGGAATCGCCAATTCCACCGCGCCGTCGAGCGTCGGCACCCGTACCTTGCCGCCGAGCACCGCTTCGTAAACCGTGATCGGCAGATCGAGCCGCAAATCGGCGCCGTCCGGCTTGAATACCGGATGCGGCGCGACATTGACGGTGATCAGCGCATCGCCGGCCTTACCGTTTGCAATCGGCCAGCCTTGGCCCTTGAGCCGGATCTGCTGGCCGCTGGTGAGGCCGGCGGGAATCTTCACCTCGACGTCCTTGCCGGTCGGAAGATGCACGCGGCTCTTGGTGCCTTTGGCCGCTTCGGGAAGCGTGATGGTCAGGCTGGCGTGCAGGTCCTGGCCGGTGGTGGCTGCGCCGAAATCCTCCGGCTCGAACTGCGGGCCAGAGCCGCGCGCGCCGCGCGTCGCGTTGCCGAACATGTCGCGCAGGATGTCCTCAAAGCCGCCGCGCATACCGCCGGCGCCGCCGCCGGCTCCGCGGCGCTGGAAGCCGTCCGGGCCGAAGCTGAAGCTTTCGAAGTTGCTCGCGCCCGGGCCGCCGCCACCCGGCTGCGCGCCTGCGAACCCCTGGAAGCGCGGTTTGCCCTCGGCATCGATCTCGCCGCGGTCGAACGCCTTGCGCTTCTCGTCGTCGCCGGCGATCTCGTAGGCGGCGTTGAGTTCGGCGAAGCGCGAGGCCGCCTTCGGATCGTGCTTGTTGGCGTCGGGATGCAGCTTCTTGGCCAGGCGCCGGTAGGCGCTCTTGATCTCGGCCTCGCTCGCACCCTTTGAAACCCCCAGAATGTCGTAGGGGTCGCGCATCCGTGCAATCTCCGTAAAAAGTCCCCTGCCGACCGGTGGAATGCCGGCGACTCAATGCTCAATGTGGGGTTCCCACGGCCTGGATGCAACGCGGTCGGGGCCGTCGGGAATGTTTACGACCGCTTCCAGGGCTTGAGCGTGCGCACTTCCCAGGCGCCCTTCCGCTGCTTGCAGGCTTCGCCTTGCAGCCAGGCCTGCGAGCTGCCGTTCACATAGCTCGCCAGGAAATCACGGCAGGTCTGGCCGTCCTGGGTATAGGCCGATGCGATCGCGGTTACCGTGCCGCGCGCGCCGCTGCGCGGATTTTCCCACGGGACGCTGGCGTCCTTAGCCCTGCGGCTGAGCACCTCGCTAACGGCGACGCGCGCAAAGGCGAGATCGGCGTCGGGCGGCAGATTGCTCACCTGCTTGGTGCCGGGTGGCGGCGTGATCGATGCGGTCTGGTCGGACTTGTCGCCGCCGCCGAACACCGTGTCGAACTGGCCGGACATGCTGCAGCCGCCGCCGGCGAGCGCCAGCGCCGCGGCCACGGCTAAGCCGCGCCATAGGCGCGAGCGCCCACATCCACTATAAAGGCGCCGATGAAAATCACGGGTCTCGGGACCAACCACGCAAGCACTCCAAAGATGTCCGATACGACTCCGATTGAACACCCAAGTTGGTTAACGAGTGGTGATTTCACCGCCGCGGACGAGCCATTGGGGCTGTTTGCCGCCTGGCTCAAGGACGCGACCACCTCGGAACCGCGCGACCCGACCGCTATGACGCTCGCCACCGTCGACGCCGACGGTCTGCCGAACGCCCGAATGGTGCTGCTGAAGGGCACGGATGAACGGGGATTCGTCTTCTACACCAACATGGACAGCCAAAAGGGACGGGAATTGGACGCCCATCCCAAGGCGGCCCTGGTGTTTCACTGGAAGTCACTGAACCGGCAGGTGCGCGTGCGCGGGGCGGTGGAGCGCGTCAGCGATGCCGAGGCCGACGCCTATTTCGCCACCCGCCCGAAACAGGCGCAGATCGGCGCCTGGGCGAGCAAGCAGTCAGCGCCGCTGGAAAGCCGGCTCGCCTTCGAGAAGGCGGTGGCGCGCTATGCCGTCAAATACGCCATCAGCGAGGTGCCGCGGCCGCCCTACTGGTCGGGCTACCGCATCGTGCCACTGCGCATCGAGTTCTGGCACGACCGGCCGTTCCGCCTGCACGACCGCATCGAATTCCAGCGCGAGAGCCTCAGCGCACCGTGGAGCAAGACGCGGCTGTATCCGTGAGCTAGCATGCGCATGATCCGGAAAAGTGGGAACCGGTTTTCGGACAAGATCATGCGCAATCCCTAAACCAAGGACGCTATGCCGAACCCGCCATCGAACCAGCCGCGCCGCACGCTGCTCCTGACCGGGGCCAGCCGCGGCATCGGCCACGCGACGGTCAAGCGTTTCTCGGCCGCCGGCTGGCGCGTGATCACCTGCTCGCGCCATGGGTTTCCGGAGAACTGCCCGTGGGAGGCCGGACCCGAGGATCACATCCAGGTCGATCTCGCGGATGAAGGCAACACCAACGAGGCAATTGAAGAAATCAAGCGGCGGCTCGACAACCAAGAACTGCACGCGCTGGTCAACAATGCGGCGATCTCGCCCAAGGCGGCGGACGGCAAGCGGCTCGGCTCGCTCGACACCACCACCGATGTGTGGCGGCAGGTGTTCCGGGTGAATTTCTTCGCGCCGATCATGCTGGCGCGCGGGCTGATGGAGGAACTACGGGCTGCCAAGGGCTCGGTGGTGAACGTGACCTCGATCGCCGGCTCGCGCGTGCACCCGTTCGCCGGCGCGGCCTATGCCACCTCGAAAGCCGCGCTGGCCTCGCTCACCCGCGAGATGGCGTCCGACTTCGGCCGGCTCGGCATCCGCGTCAACGCGATCGCGCCGGGCGAGATCGACACCGCGATCCTGTCGCCCGGCACCGACAAAATCGTCGAGCAGATTCCGCTGCAACGCCTCGGCACGCCCGATGAGGTGGCCAAGATCATCTACGTGCTGTGCACGGAAACGAGTTCTTACGTGAACGGCGCCGAGATCCACATCAACGGCGGACAGCACGTGTGAGCCTCTCCGCTGTCATTGCCGGGCTTGACCCGGCAATCCATGAGGCCATTCGGCAAAGACGGACTTACGTAAGGCTTTCATCTGCGGCGTCTCATCATGGATGCCCGGGTCAAGCCCGGGCATGACGCTGAGTTTTTTGCCCGCGCAATTCTTCCACCGATTCAATTTTCAAACAGCCAAGTTTCAATCAAGCAAGCGTCATCGCCCGTATTCTTAGCGGCGCCGGGTACGGCGTCTTCCCTTTTCTCCCCCTCGCGCAAAAGCCGAGGGGATGGAGCACCGAGCGGCGCATCCATTCCTTATGTGCGCGCACCGTTGCCAGTGCGCAGCGCCTCTCGGCGCTCCATCACGGCGTTTATTTCGGCCCGGGGCCGCGCTTTCGAACTGGCCTAAGCCAGCATGTCAGCGAGCTCCTCGCACCCGAGTCGTCATGCCCGGGGAGCGGGGTCCCGGCGCCGCCCGGGGCGCGTGGGTTACGTTTCCCCACGCCCGCAGGCGCCGCTCCCGGCTCCATCCTCGAAACGTCTCGCGAAGACGCCCTCGTTTGAGCCGGGATGATGTTAGGATTATAGTCTGTTAGGAATTAAGTCAAGAAATATTTTTGGCAACGGCGCCGCGATTCACAGCAAGGGCGGGCAACACGTCTAAGCCAAGACGCGCTTAGCCTACAGCCACTTCTTCCACTTGAAGAACAGCAGCGGCCCGACCGCCGCTGCCACCATCACCAACAGCGCGAACGGGTACCCGAGCTGCCAGTCGAGCTCGATCATGTTGTGATGGAAATTCATCCCATAGATCGAGGCCACCAGCGTCGGCGGCATGAACACCACCGCCGCGATCGAGAAAATCTTGATGATGTCGTTCTGCTGGATGCTGACGATGCCGAGCAGTGCGTCGAGCAGAAACATGACCTTGTTGGACAGATAGGTGGCGTGGTCCGACAACGAAATCACGTCGCGCTGCATCGATAGCAGTTGCGCGCGCATGTCCTTGCCCCACTTCATGGCTTCGGCTTCGTTGGCCAGGAACGACAGCAGGCGGCCGATCGAGACCAGGCTCTCGCGCACCTTGGAGGTGAGATCGCCCTTGCGCCCGAGCGCCTTGAGCACGTCCTTGTACGACGGCGCTTGCGCTTCCTCGTCCGGTTCGAAAATCGAATGCGAGACCTGATCGACCTCGGCACCGATGCGCTCCTGGATGTCGGCGGAGCGATCGATCACCGCGTCGAGCAGATCCATCAGCACCAACTCGCCCGACACCTTGGCTGGGCACGCGCGCGCTAGTTTGTGCTCGACGATGGCGAACGGGCGCGGATCGTCATAGCGCACGGTGCACAGACGGTGGTTCGAGAGAATAAAGGTGACCGGGGTGGTTTTCGGCGTCGCAGTGTCCGACGCACACATCAGCGTCGCCGTCATGTAGCGCGCGCCGTTCTCAATATAGAGCCGGCTGGAGACCTCGATCTCCTGCATTTCCTCGCGCGTCGGCACCGCGATGCCGAGCAGCTGTTCGACCAGCTTGTCTTCCTGCACGGTCGGCGTGATCAGATCGATCCATACCGCCGCCTCCGACGCGGCTGCGCCGGGTGCGAGCGCAATTCGCTCGAGCGTATTGCCACGCGGAACGTAGACCGAGAGCATGCAGTCACACTATTTCTTGCGCATGCTTATCCGACCTTTCTTCGCCCGCCGAAGCGGGCTTCGCGAAGGCGGGAAACCGGGCGGGATCATGCGCCGGTCGGGTCGTCTCTCATGACCCGATCACGCGGCTTCACGCAAGACATAAATGCCTGGCCCGCGCGGCCATGTGGGCGGCCGCACGCGTCGTCGTGTCGATGTTATGTCGATGATGAGTAGCGCGCGCCGGTCCGCGTCACACCCGGCCGGCGAGGTTAAAGTCCGATCGGGTCTGATTGAATCAGAGGCGGACCCTAACATTTTGCTTACGCATGATCTTTTCCGAAAACCGGTTGCCAGTTTTCGGGATCATGCGCTAGCCGCTCAGTCGCGGTCGTAGGAGGTGTAGTGGCTTTCGGTCGTGTTGTGCTGCTCGCCCTGATGGCGCAATGCCGCGACGACCGCGGAAATCCCGATCTTGCCGTAGCGGCTGTCGAGGTCGGTATATTGGCGCCGGGAATCTTGGCTCTGCTCCGTTGCCTTCGATGCGTTCATGATTGCTCTCCGATCCGTCCTTGGGGTGTCCTCGACACTGAATATGGTCAATGACTGGGGCAGAATTGCGCGGCAATTCGTGTCCTATCGAGGCCATTTGACGAAAACTGCCGGTATTCGCGTCAATTTCAATAATATAGCGGCAGTCATGGTAAACCCGGTCTTAAGATATTGCGGGCAATGTCAATTTTGCGGCCGGCCGGTCGGGTTGCCGGACGCCGGGGACGCCTAAAGTCGAGTGCGGCATTCCTGCCACAGGTCCACAGCAAGCTGCCTGTGGGTAGGCCGGAAACCATAGCAATCGCGGGATTTCTCCGGTTAATAACGGTCTTAAGAATTTTGCGAATCTTGGGTTGCGGGCGCTGCGCCGGGGCGACCGGAATAGAGGAAGAATAATGGCGGCACGGGGGTTGTTGGCGGTCCTGTTTGGAGCCGGAATCGTGCTGGGCGGCTGTATGCAGTCCACAATCGAGCCGGCGTCAGATGCAAATCTGAGCGTGCGCGATAAGAAGTTGCTGGCGGCGGCGCCGTATGAAAAGGCGACGATCCCCGAGCCGTATCGGCGCCACCTCGTCCAGTATCACCGCAAGGAATTGCCCGGAACGATCGTGATCGATTCCGATGCGCGATATCTTTTTTACGTGCTGCCCGATGGCAAGGCGATCCGCTACGGCGTCACCGTCGGCGAGGAAGCGCTGGCATGGTCGGGCGTGGCCAAGGTCGGACGCATGACCGAATGGCCGACCTGGACACCGACCGCTGAGATCAAGAAGCGCATGGACGTGCCGAACTTCGTTGGTTCCGGACCGCAAAATCCGATGGGCGCGCGCGCCCTGTATCTGTTCGAGGGCAATAAGGACACGCTCTACCGCATCCACGGCACCAACCAGCCGGAATATATCGGCCAGGCGATTTCCTCGGGCTGCATCCGCTTGACCAACGAGGACGTCATCGACCTCTACAAGCGGGTCAAGCCGGGCGCCATCGTGGTGGTGCTGGCACCGAACCAGGGCGACTCGCCGCTCAATCCAAGGGTGGCCTCGTCGAGCGGCAATCCGTTCCAGTAAGCGGATCGGGTTTCATTGAAGCGGCGCCCCGGCGACAAGCCTCGGCGCCGTTTTCGTTTCATCCAGAACGTCATTCCGCGGCGCACGCGTGAGCGTGCGAACCCGGAATGACGAACTAGGCACCAAGCATCACGCGCACGATCTCCGGCGGCACGCCGAGGCGCAACGGCACCTTGCTGGTGCCGAGCCCGCCGGACACGATCAGTGGCGGCCCTGCTCGACGATATGGCCATAGGCGAAGCGCGCGCCATAGGCCGACGGCGCCCATACCGGCGGCATGAACGGCAGCCGAATCTGTCCGCCATGGGTATGGCCGGCAAGGGTCAGGGCGACGCGGGGCGGCACCTGGGTGAAAATATCCGGCTCGTGCGCCAGCAGGATCACCGGATCGTCGCTGCGCACGCGGGCGAGCGTGCCAGGCAGGTCGTCGACGCCCTCGAATTGATTGGGGCCGATCCAATAAGCGAGTTGATCGCCGAGCCCGGCCAGCCAGAACTTAGCGCCCGGCTCGCCCAGCAGCACGGCGTCGTTTTCCAGGACCGGTATGCGCACCGCTTGCAGCGCGCGCCGCACCCCGGCGATGTCGTACCACCAGTCGTGATTGCCGAGGATCGCGTAGACGCCGAGCGGCGCCTTGAGGCGGGCAAGCTCGGCCGCCCAGGCATCGTGCGGCACCCGTTCGGTGACAAAGCGATGGGTGGCGAAATAGTCGCCCAGGATCACCACCAGATCGGAGCCGAGCGCTATGCCGGCATCGACCACCTGGCGCACGCGCTCGATCCCCATGTTGGGGCCGCCGGCATGCAGGTCGGCGATCACGGTAATGCTGAGCCGCTGGCGCTCCGGCCAGTTCCGCGGCACCGGCCGGTAATCGGTGATCTCCAAGCCATTGGCCGCTTCCATGGCGGCATAGGCGGCGGTGCTGGGCATGACCAGGCCGGCAATACCGGCCAGTCCGAGCCCGCTCTTGAGCAGGCCGCGGCGGGTCAGCCCGGCGGCTGCGGCAGCGGTCTAACGAAAGTGCTGGGGGCGTCGATGGTCATGGGGAATTTGCTACCCGGGAACCATGAACGGATGGTGGATTTCATAGCTTTTGCTTAACGGCCGCGTCCGGGATCGGCGGCCGGGGAGTCGGCAGCGGCACGCTGGCGATCTCGGCTTCCGGCTTCGGCGGCTTGCGCACGACCCACTGGCAGATGCGATAGCCATTGTGGCGCGCGGCGAGATCGAGATGGATATGGGCTTCGTGATAGCCGTCGGAGCCGGGACCAAGCACGGTGGTGAACCGTGCACAGGCGCTCTTGCGCAGGTCCTCGCGCAAATCCTTGGGCGCAGTCATATCGGTCAGACCAAGCACGCGGCTGTCGGCGAGCGTGAACGCGCGCAGGTCGACGGCGTTGCCCTTGCCGTGCTCGCTGAGCTTGGCGCCGTTGACCCGGTTGCGGCCGCGGCAATCGAAGTCGTCGTAGGTCTCGACGCTGCGCAAGGCCGTCCCGGCCGTGCTGAGGCGCGGCGCCGCCTCGTCGCGCACCCACGCCGCCAGCGACTCCGCCATGGCGCAACGCAGATAGGGCGCGGGTTTGATATCGATGCGCTTGTTATCGGGCAGCAGCACCGCATCCACGCGCTCCATGTCGCCGCCGCCGCAGGCGCCAGGCCCGATCAGCCGCGGCATCGGCGCGACGGCGGCGATCTTCTCCAGCCGCAGACGGCAATCGGAGGGTGCGCTGGTGACGTCGGCGGAGTTGAAATCGGGGCCGGCCGCCTCGCGGAAGGAGTGCGGCTCGGCCCAGGCCGGCGGCGGGCTTGGCCGCGGACGCGGCAGCGGCACCTCCTCGGCGGCGGCGATACCGCTGCAAGCGCCCGCCAGCCATAGGATTGCGATCAGCCCCCTCATTGAGGCGATATCGGGCATGATTGCGGTATTTCTGCGGGTCGCGGGATTCGGATCACGAAACCGTTGCGCCGCCGCGCCCGGCCGTTAACCTCGGCTTTGGCCGGCGTGGGGCGCCGGTCCAATAGCTTCTGAGCGCATGATCCCGAAAAGTGGCTACCGGTTTTCGGACAAGATCATACGCCCGTAATAGCAGGAGGGGATTGCCATGCTGGGCCTGATGCAGGATTGGCCGCTGCTGCTCCATCGCATCATCGACCATGCCGCCACCTTTCACGGCGAGCGCAAGGTCATTACCCGTTCGGTCGAAGGCCCGATCGTCGAGACCAATTACAAAGAAATCCGCGCCCGCGCGCTCAAGGTGGCGCAGCGGCTCGACCGCGACGGCATCAAGCTCGGCGACCGGGTGGCGACGCTGGCCTGGAATACCTGGCGGCACCTGGAAGCCTGGTACGGCATCGTCGGCATCGGCGCGATCTATCACACCGTCAACCCGCGGCTGTTCCCGGACCAGATCGTCTGGATCGTCAACCATGCCGAAGACCGCGTGCTGATCACCGATCTCACCTTCGTGCCGCTGCTGGAGAAGATCGCCGACCAGCTTCCCACCATCGAGCGCTACATTATCCTCACCGATGCCGCGCATATGCCGAAGACCACGCTGAAGAACGCAGTCGCCTACGAAGACTGGATCGGCGAGGTCGACGGCGATTTCGCCTGGAGGTCGTTCGACGAGAACACCGCCGCCGGCATGTGCTACACCTCGGGCACCACCGGACATCCGAAGGGCGTGCTGTATTCGCACCGCTCCAACGTGCTGCACGCCTTCATCGCGGCGCTGCCGGATTCCAAAGGCATCTGCTCGCGCGACGTGGTGATGCCGGTGGTGCCGATGTTTCATGCCAATTGCTGGTCGCTCGCCTTCTCCACGCCGATGGTCGGCGCCACGCTGGTGATGCCCGGGCCTAAGATGGACGGCGCCTCGATCTACGAGCTGCTCGATACCTACAAAGTCACATTCACCGCCGCGGTGCCGACGGTGTGGCTGATGCTGTTGCATGATCTGGAAAAGACCGGCGGCAAGCTGCCGCACTTGAAGCGCGTGGTGATCGGCGGCTCGGCCTGCCCGCGCGCCATGACCAAGACCTTCCAGGACGTCTACGGCGTCGAGGTAGTGCATGCCTGGGGCATGACTGAGATGAGCCCGCTCGGCTCGCTCTGCACCATGAAGCCGGAATATGCCGGCTTGACCGGCGAGGCGCGGCTCGACGTGCAGATGAAGCAAGGCCATCCGCCGTTCGGCGTGGACATGAAAATCACCGACGACAACGGCCGCGCATTGCCATGGGACGGCAAGACCTTCGGCCGCCTGAAGGTGCGCGGCCCGGCGGTGGCGAAGAGCTATTACAAGGGCGAAGGGACTGAGGTGTTCGAGGCGGACGGCTGGTTCGACACCGGCGACGTCGCCACCATGGACCGCTACGGCTACATGCAGATCACCGACCGCGCCAAGGATGTGATCAAGTCCGGCGGCGAATGGATTTCCACCATCGACCTGGAGAACCTGGCGGTCGGCCACCCCAAGGTGGCGGAAGCCGCAGCCATCGGCGTCGCGCATCCGAAATGGGACGAGCGTCCGCTGCTGGTGATCGTGCTCAAGAAGGGCGAGACGGCAACCAAGGAAGACATCCTCGGCTTCATGCAGGGCAAGGTCGCCAAGTGGTGGATGCCGGACGACGTGGTGTTCGTGGACGAAATTCCGCATACCGCCACGGGGAAAATTCAGAAGATCACCTTGCGGCAGCGGTTTAAGGATTACGTACTGCCGAGCGTGCAAGCGGCGGAGTGAGTCCGGCAGTGGACACCGGGAATAACAGCGGCAACGAAGGGGTTAGTCCTAGCTGTTGAACGCTCTTAACGTGTCGCCAACTGAAATTGATCCGACACCATACCGGAGGCATCGATGCGCAAAATGATTCTGGGAGCAACTGTGATTGTCGGTATTGCCGCTTCGGCGTTGTTCGCGACGAGCAACGCTCACGCCGATCCTTATAAATGGTGCGCCGTGCTCAACATGGGCGACGCCGCCTACAATTGCGGCTTCGTCACCCTCGAGCAATGTCGCGCGACCGTCAGCGGCGTCGGCGGCTTCTGTGAACTCAACCAGTTCTACAATGAGCCTGGCAGAAAGCCCGCAAAGACCGCACGCACGCGCCGTCCGGATTGACGGCGGAACCGCCTTTCAGTTTCGCACTGTACGTCCTCGCCCGCCGCGGTCTTTCGACGGCGATGCCGAGCGCGGCTCGATCAAACGGCCGCTCTATTCGATTTTCGGCGATATGAACCAGCGAGGTTCGCTGGCGCCCGAAATAACCAAGACGCATCCGAATGGATAATGCGGCAGCTCGCAGAACGGCCGCGGCGGCACCTGATCCGTTGTCGACGATCCAAAGTTGTTCGAGAGCATGACGGCCTGCTGAAATGGCAGACGGCTCCGGTGCCGCCGCAATAGCGCCGAGGAACCCTCGCCGCGGCCTGGCGTTCTCCCTTGCACGCGCCGGGTGGCAACCGGCCGCAATGGGGAAGACGGACGCAGTTGATTTTGCCGGTTTCTGACTGCGGCAGCAACGCATCGGTACGCGTAGCGTCTAACCTGTTCCCGGCGCGTGCACCGAATTATTTCTTCTTCAAAAACGCCGCGCAAAACGCCGCGTCGAATTCCCGGTAGTCGTTGGTGATCTCGGCGCCCTTAGCGATGTCGCGGCGGGCGATGCTGTAGCCGTTTCGCCAAAAAGTGTTGGCATCCTCCGAATGGTTGATGTGGCGATCGTGGTCGACGGTGAGAAGTATTTCGCCATCGACCCGATAGCCGTGAAACTTGATGAAATCTCTCGCGGCTTTCGGCAGTTTGGCAAATTGCTTGGGAGAGTAAGCGCGGTCGAAGCCTTCGACGAAGCGCCAGATTTTTTTGCCCTTGCGGATGAATTCGCCGGCAAAAAGGCCAAGGCCGTGAATCTCGCTTTTATCAAGATAGGTTTTGACAAGCACCATGAGGCACTTTCGCGCGGCAGGAACCGAACCTGCGCCACTGCGTTTCCTTCAGCACGCGCCGGGTGGCAACCGGCCGTAATGGGGAAGACGGACGCAGTTGATTTTGCCGGTTTCTGACTGCGACAGCAACGCATCGGTACGCGTGGCGTCTAACCCGTTCCCGGCGCGTGCGCACGACAGCGACCCAGCTCGTTTCACTCGCCACCCTCCCCACGCTTCGCGGGGGAGGGATAAAGCGGTGATTGCCTCGCCCGCCCCTTCCCTTTATCCCTGCGCCATGACCAGCCTTGAGGCACAAGGAACCGCGGCGAGCGGCGGCATACGGTTTCTCGGGGCTCGCCGGGCCTATTGGCGGCTGCTCATGCGTGGCGCCGCGCTGCTGATGGTCACGCTCGGCATCTACCGCTTCTGGCTCGCCACCGACGTGCGCCGCTTCCTGTGGGCGAACACGGAGGTGGCCGGCGAGACCCTGGAATATACCGGCACGCCGCTGGAGTTGTTGCTCGGCTTCCTGATCGCGGTCGCCATTCTGATTCCGGTCTATGCCGGCTTCTTCCTGGCGGCGCTCGACCTCGGCACCATCGGGCAGTTGTCGGGGGTGATGGCGTTTGCAGCTCTCGGCGTGCTCGGCCAGTACGCGGTCTACCGCGCGCGCCGCTACCGCCTCACGCGCACGATCTATCGCGGCCTGCGCTTCCACCAGAGCGGCTCGGCCTGGCGCTACGCGCTCCGCGCGATCCTTTGGTGGAGCGCCACGGCGCTGACCTGCGGGCTTGCCTATCCGTTCCAGCTCGCAAGCCTGGAACGCTACAAGATGCGCAACACGTATTACGGCGACCTCGCCGGCAGCTTCGCAGGCTCCGGCTTTCGCTTGTTTCTGCGCGGCCTGCCGATGTGGTTCGCGGTGATCGCGCCGCTCGCGCTCACGGTTGGCGCCTTCATCGACGTGGTCGACTGGAATGCGCTCGGCGATGCGCTTAGCGCTGGCGGCGACGACGTGATGAGCCGCATCGAGGGCAGCAACCCGGCCTTGGCGAGCGTGCTTGTGTTCGCCATGCTGATGGCGGGCGTCGCCGTCACCATGGCCGCCCTGCTCTATCCGGCGTTCCAGGCGCTGAGCTTACGCTGGTGGTCGTCGGGCCTGCGGTTCGGCGACATCGAGATGCGCTCGAACTTGCGCACGCGGCATGTTTACGGCGCCTATGTCCGCTTCCTGTGGACCGCGATCCTGTTTTGCATCGTGCTGACGATTGTCGGCGTTCCGGCCTTGCTGGCGGTCGGCGCGCTGGCCGGCAACGAGCGGGCCGGCGCCGGCGGCGAAATCGCGGCGACCGGCATTCTGCTGGTCGGCTATGTGATCACGGCCCTTGGCTTCTCGACCGTCTATCGCGCGACGGTGCTGCTTTCACTTTGGCAGTTGGGCATGGAATCGCTGCAATTGTCAGGTCTTTCGGCGCTCGACCGGGTCAATACCACCGGGACGCCAAGCTCGGCACTGGGCGAAGGCCTGGCCGATGCACTCAATGTGGGTGGGTATTAGCGCATGATCCCGAAAAGTGGGAACCGGTTTTCGGATAAGATCATGCGCAAGCAAAATACTCTCTTTCCGGACGGATTCGGATCGCAGCGATGACCTTCGGCGCCGGAATTTATTTCGACGGCAGGACCAGCGCGCGCCATGACGCGACGGTGACGCTGGCCGCGTCCGGTTTGCAGATCGCCGGCCGCGATGGACGGCTGCTGGCCGAATGGCCCTATGACGAGATCGAAGGCCTCGCCGCGCCCGACGCTGTGCTCCGTCTCGGCCGCCGCGGCAGCGCGCCGCTCGAGCGCCTGGAAATTCTCGACCCGCAATTTGCCGCCGCCATCGACGTGCGCTCGAGTTACGTGGACCGTACCGGCACGCAGCAGCGCCGGCAGCGCGCCAGCGTCATCGGCTGGAGCGTGGCTGCGACCGTTTCGCTGCTGCTGGTCGCCTATTTCGGCGTGCCGGCGATTGCCGAACGGCTGGCGCCGCTGCTGCCGAGCGTGCTCGAGCGCAAGCTGGGCGATGCGGTCAACATGCAGGTACGCGGCATTCTGGACACGCGCAGCGCCGGCGCCGCCTTCGAATGCGGCACCGCCGACAGCGAGAAGCCGGGCCGCGCCGCGCTCGACAAACTGGTGCGCCGGCTGGAGACCGCGGCCGCGCTGCCGGCGCCGCTGCGCAGCTTCGTGGTGCGTCGGACCGAAGCCAATGCCATAGCGCTGCCGGGCGGCCAAGTTTATGTTTTCCGCGGCCTGATCGACAAAGCCGACAATGCCGACGAGGTCGTCGGCGTGATCGCGCACGAGATCGGCCATGTCGCGCACCGCGACGGCACCAAGGCGGTGTTGCAGGCCGGCGGGCTGTCGTTTCTGTTCGGCATGCTGCTCGGCGATTTTGTCGGCGGCGGCGCCGTCGTGGTTGCCGCCAAGACGGTGCTGCAATCGTCCTATTCGCGCGAGGCGGAAGCGGCCGCCGACGCCTATGGCGCCGAGCTGATGAACAAGGCGCACGGCAATGCGCGCGCGCTGGCCAGCATGCTCGCGAAAATTGGTGGCGCCACCGAGCCGGGCATGAAAATCCTGCTCGACCATCCGGAAACCAAAGCACGCATCGCGGCCATCAACAGAATGGCCGGCGCGCGGCCGACGTCGCCCTTTCTCGATGCGGGAGAATGGACGGCGTTGAAACGAATCTGCGCAGGGTGACGGGCATGTTGCGACGACCATCCTTTGGCGATGAGCCGGTGTCGCGGCTGGCCACCTGGTCTGGGCGGCTGGCGCTGTTTGCGCTCGCGGTCGCGGTGCTGTCGGTCATCATCCTGCGCTCCGGCCTGTTGGAGATTGTGCCGGCGCTGGCGACCTTCACCGCCGCGTTGATTTTCGCCGCGCTAGCGGTGCTGCTGGCGCTCGCATCGTTTATCGTGATCTGGCGGCAAGGCCTCGCCGGGCTCGGCTACGCGCTGCTGGCACTGTTTCTCGGCCTGCTGCTGCTCGCCTATCCGAGCTATCTCGGCTATCGCGCCAGCAAGCTGCCGGCCATTACCGACATCACCACCGACCCGGCCAATCCGCCGCGCTTCGATGTACTGGCGCGTTTGCGCCCGCGCGGGCGCACCAATTATCCCGGCGCGGCGACCGCCGAGCAACAGCGCGCGGCCTATCCTGATATCGCGCCGCTGCAACTCGCCGTGCCGCCCAAGGTCGCCTATGACGTCGTGCTGGAGCTCGCCACCAAGCGTAAATGGCTCCTGGTCGATACCCGCCCGCCGGCGGCCGGCCGCCGCGAGGGCGTGATCGAGGCGGTGGCACGCACGCCGATCATGGGCTTCCGCGACGACGTGGTGATCCGCGTGAGCCCGCTTGGGCAAGGCTCGCGCGTCGACGTGCGCTCGGCCTCGCGTTACGGCCTGCACGATTTCGGCACCAATGCCGCGCGCGTGCGCTCATTGCTCGAGGACATTGACGATGGCGTCAGCTCGGCGCCGGAGCCGCGCCCGGAGCCGGAGAAGAAGGCTCAGCCGGCGCCCAAGCGCGCGCCCGACAGGCGACGATAGAGACCGATCCATTCAGGCTAAATCGGTGGCGCCGCTAACATTTTTCTTGCGCGTGATCTTATCCGAAAACCGGTTCCCATCCCCGATCAAGTCGAGGACATGCCTTTCGGGATCACGCGCTAGCCCAAGCGATAGATGCCGTCGATCGCCGGCGGCCCGTCGGTCTCGACCACTCCGCGCGTCACCAGGTCTTCGAGGTGCGCCAGCACCGACAGGCCGGCCGCGCCGGTCAAGCGCGGATCGATGCCGATATAGATCGCACGCACGATGGTCGGAATGTCGGTCGTGCCTTTCGACAGCCGATGCAGGATCGACGCCTCGCGCGCCATGCGATGCAGGATGTAATAGTGCACGAACCGCGACGCGTCGGTGATCGCCGGTCCGTGACCGGGGAAATAGATCGCCTCGTTGCGCTTGGCGAGCTTGTTGAGCGAGGCCATGTAGTCGCTCATCGCGCCGTCGGGCGGCGCCACGATCGAGGTCGACCAAGCCATCACGTGATCGCCGACGAACAGCACGTTCTTGTCCTTGAACGCGTAGGCCATGTGGTTGGCGGTGTGGCCCGGCGTCGCCACCGCTTCGATGCTCCAGCCGTCGCCGCTCACGACCTCGCCGTCCTTGAGCGCGACATCGGGCCGGAAGTCGCGGTCGCCGCTGGAATCGAGCGGATTGTGCTCGCCGATATGCAAGGGCCGCGCGGCGCGGTGCGGGCCTTCGGCATAGACGGTGGCGCCGGTCGCCGCCTTGATGGCCGGCACCGCCGGCGAATGATCGCGATGGGTGTGGGTGACGAAGATGTGCGTCACCGTCTCGTTGCGCACGGCATCGAGCAGCGCGCCGATGTGGCGCGGATCGTCCGGGCCGGGATCGACGATGGCGACCTTGCCGCAGCCGATGATGTAGCTGATCGTGCCCTTGAAGGTGAACGGACCTGGATTGTCGGCCATGACCCGCCGCACCCCGGGCATCGGCTCATCCACCTGGCCGGGCGCGAGATTGAGTGTCTTGTCGAAGGGAATGTCGTCGGACATCGGCGGGCCAA
>JGI20191J14862_1000141_pt1 | contig 24214 bp, 27 predicted proteins | sample NGESurdeep092012_7_FD_14862 | JGI IMG/M metagenome (IMG submission 14862)
ATTTTCAATTCGCTGAACCGCGCGGTCGAGGAATTTCAGGCGCTCGAGCCGCCCGCGGTGACGCTGTATTCATGCGGGCCGACGGTCTATCTGCCGCAGCATCTTGGGAATCTGCGCGCGTACGTGTTCGTGGACAGTCTGCGCAGGGCGCTGGAGTTCAACGGCTACCGGGTGCGCCACGTGATGAACGTGACGGACGTCGGCCACATGACGGGGGACGTGGACGAAGGCGAGGACAAAGTCGAGAAAACCGCGCGGGCGCAAGGGAAAACGCCACTGGAAGTCGCGAACTATTATTTCGAGCAGTTCCGGCGCGATTGCGCCGCGCTCAATCTCGAGCCGCCGCACGTGTGGTCGCGCGCGACCGATCATATCGTTGACATGATCGCGCTTAGCGCGAGAATTATCGACGCGGGATTCGCGTACGTCACGAAAAGCGGCGTGTACTTCGACGTCGAGAAGTATCGCGGGAGCAACCGGGCCGGGCGGCTCTCGCGCCAGAGCCTCGACGAGCAGAGCGCGACGCAGCGCCTCGAGCATTCGGCCGACAAGCATAGCCCGCACGATTTCGCGCTGTGGGTGCTCGACCAGCCGGACCATCTGATGCAATGGGAGAGTCCGTGGGGGCGCGGCTATCCGGGCTGGCATATCGAGTGCTCGGCGATGGCGATGAAATACCTGGGCGAGACTATCGACATCCACACCGGCGGTATCGATCACATCCCGGTGCATCACGAGAACGAGATCGCGCAATCTGAAAGCGCCACCCACAAGCCGTTCGCGCGGTACTTCGTGCACAACGCGTTCCTGGTCGGCAGGGAGGGGGCCAAGATCAGCAAGAGCGCGGGCAAGTTCCCGCTGCTGAGCGATCTTGGGCCGTTGGGGATCGATCCGCAGGCGTTTCGGATTTTCTGTTACGGCGCGAAGTACCGTTCCGAAATTGCGTTCAACGACGACGCGATCCGTGCGGCGCAAAGCAATCTCGATTATTTTCGGGAGTTCGCGCGCAGCGTGCCGGATGACGCGGCGGCGGACGGGGTCGAGGCGGCGGGATGGGCGGCGGAGTACTACGAGCGCTTCCATGGCGCGATTAACAACGATCTGAACACGCCGCAGGCTCTGGCGGCGGCTCTGGAACTGATCGCGGAATCATACCGGCGCAAGGATTTCCGGGCGTGGCCGACACTGCGAGCGCTCGACGCGGTGCTGGGACTCGACTTGGGAAAGCATCGCGAGTCGGCGCACGCGGGCTCGATCGCGGCGGACGTGCAGCAATTGATCGACAATCGAACGGCGGCTCGCAAGGCGAAAGACTTTCAACTGGCCGATGAACTGCGCAAGGAAATCGAGCGGCGCGGCTACGAGGTCAAGGATAATCGCGACGGTACGGCGAGCTATCAGCGTCGGCAGGGCTGAGCGATTGCGAGCGAGGGGCATTTCGGGGCGCGGGTTTGCCTTGAATGGTTGCGCGAAAGTCTCTTAGAATCGCGCCTTGACGAGTCAAATCGTCCGCCCAGAAGGAAGCGATGGTGATTGAGTTAAAGAAGTTCGACACGAGGCTGCAGGCCGAAGGACCCGAGGTACGCCATCTCGATCCGGCTGCGGCGCCGTTTTACCTGCCGATTGACGACGAAGTGGAAATCTTCACCGCCGCGTACAAAGCCCGCCTGCCCGTGCTGCTCAAAGGACCGACAGGGTGCGGCAAGACGCGCTTCGTCGAGCACATGGCGCATCAGCTGTCCTCGCTGGCGGACGGACCCAATGAGCTGATAACGGTTGCGTGTCACGAGGATCTGACCGGCAGCGACCTGGTGGGCCGCTTCCTGATCCAGGCGGACGAGACGGTGTGGGTTGACGGTCCGCTGACGCAGGCGGTGCGGCGCGGCGCGATTTGTTACCTGGATGAAGTGGTGGAAGCGCGCAAGGACACGACGGTGCTGATTCATCCGCTGTCGGATCACCGGCGGATTCTGCCTATAGAAAAGCGCGGCGAGACGATCGAGGCGCACAAGGGATTTCTGCTGGTGATTTCGTACAATCCCGGCTACCAGAGCATCCAGAAAAACCTGAAGCATTCGACGCGCCAGCGGTTCGTGACGATCGAGTTCACGTATCCGCCAGCGGACAAGGAAGTCGAGATTATCGCGCACGAGGCGGGAGTCGAACAGGATATCGCGCTGCAGCTCGCGGTGCTGGGCGAGAAGGTGCGTCATCTGAAGGCGTCGGGATTGGAGGAGGGCGTTTCGACGCGCCTGTTGATCTACGCCGGGGAGCTGATGCGGCAGGGGATTGCGCCACGGCGCGCCGCGACCGTCGCGGTCACCTGGTCGCTGACCGACGAAGCGGACAGCAAACGCGCGATCGACGAAGTGGTAAAGGCGATCTTTCCATGAGTTGCGGCAAGATTCCCGAATCGACGCGAATGACGCCAACAAATTCAGCGAGGTCGCGCAAATGACAGTCTCCGCAAAGTTCAAGGTGATTCTGGTTTCGGTTTGCGCCGCGATGCTGGTCGCGGGCGCATCCGCCATGGCGCAAGAGCTGCAAGGGCTTCAGGCAAAGTCGGGACCGAGGCTGGATTTTCCGGCCGGGCTGGCGACCGACGGCCACGCGGTTTACGTATCGAACAGCCGCAACAATACGATCGAGGCGATCGATGCGGCGTCGAAATCGCTCCGAATCGTCGCCGGCAAACTTTTCCAGCAAGGCAGCAACGACGGTACCGGCGATTCGGCGCGCTTCAACAGCCCGGACGGGATGGCGATCTCCGGGCAGGATCTTTATCTTTGCGACACCGACAATTCCGACATCCGCAAGGTTAATATCGGCAGCGGGACGGTCACCACGATTGCGGGGACGGCGAATATCGCGGGCACCGAAGACGGCACCGGCTCGGCGGCGCATTTCAACCTGCCCACGCAAATCGCGACCGACGGCACCTCGGTGTACGTAGCCGACAGCGGCAACAGCTCGATCCGGCGCATCACGCTTGCCGACATGAAGGTCAAGACGATCGCGGGACAGCCGGGCACGGCGGGGAAGACCGAGGGTAATCCAGACAAGTCACAGTTCAGCGGACCGCGTGGAATCGCGGTGGACAAAAAAGCCATCTACGTCGCGGATACCGGCAACAACTTGATCCGCAAGATCGATATCTCGACGCTGCAGACCAGCACGATTGCGGGCACCGGCGCGGAAGGGGACAAAGACGGTCCCGCGCTGGCAGCGCAGTTCAACAATCCCGGCGCGATATGCACCGACGGAACGATGCTCTACGTGCTGGACGCCGACAATCATTCGATTCGCAAGATCGATCTCACCGCCAACACCGTAACCAAACTGACGCTGGTCAATGGGCATATCGGTTCGGGCTGCGCGCTCACCAGCGATGGCAAGCAACTGTACTTCTCCGACACCACGGAAAACGCGGTGGAGGTCGTCGATACGACCAGCGGCAACTTCACCACGCTCTATCCGCCGGGGCAGTAGGGCACGCGCGACGGGCATCGCGTCTTGATCGATCTGCGCAGCGACACGGTTACGTTGCCGACGCCCGAGATGCGCGAGGCGATCTCGCGCGCCGAGCTGGGTGACGACGTTTACGGCGAAGACCCGAGCGTGAACCGGCTCGAAGCGATGGCGGCGTCGATGATGGGGAAGGAGGCGGCGATGCTGGTGCCGAGCGGCACGATGGGCAATCTGGCCGCGATGCTGACGCATTGCGCGCGCGGCACCAAGGCGATAGTCGGCTCGCAGTCGCANACCAATCTTTACGAGGCGGGCGGCGCGTCGGCTCTGGGAGGCATCGTGCTCGCAGCGGTTGCCAACACCGACGACGGCGAGCTCGACGCGGACGCGCTCGCGCGCGAGCTTGGGACGCCGGCCGACGAGCACTTCGCGCAGCCGTCACTGGTCGTCATCGAGAACACTCACAACCGATGCGGCGGCGCGCCGATCAAGCTGTCGCACATGGCGGAAGTTTCCGCGGCGGCGCATCGCCGAAAAATCCGGCTGCATCTTGACGGCGCGCGAATCTTCAACGCGGCGATTGCGCTGGAAACGACGCCGAGGGAAATCGCGAGCGGCGCGGATACGGTATCGTTTTGCCTGTCGAAGGGGCTTGGATGTCCGGTGGGATCGATTCTGTGCGGGAGCCGCGAATTTATCGGCGGTGCGCGCCGGACCCGCAAAGTGTTGGGGGGAGGTATGCGGCAAGCGGGAATAATCGCGGCGGCGGGAATCGTCGCGCTGACGACGATGGTCGATCGGCTGGCCGAAGATCATCAGAATGCGCGCGCGCTGGCGCAGGGACTTGCGCTGGTCGCGGGACTGAACGTCCGTCCGGTCGCGAATCGGACCAACATGGTCGTGTTCGACGTGGACGGCGACGCGGACGCATCGCGGCGTCTTGCGGCGGCGATGCAACAGCGGGGAGTGCTGATATCGCCGCGCGCGGCGACGTCTTTCCGCGCCGTGACGCATCATGGGATTTCGCGCGCCGATGTCGATCGAGCAGTCGCAGCCGCCGCACAAGCCGCCGGCGAAGTCTTCGGCGACTGAATCCTTCAATATGGATTCGCTCGAATCGCTGTTCTCTCTGCGCGGGCGTCGCGGACTGGTAACCGGCGCGTCGTCCGGGTTGGGAGTGGAATGCGCAAAGGCGCTGGCGATTGCAGGCGCCGACGTTGTACTGGTCGCGCGGCGCAAGGACCGCGTCACACAAATTGCGGCCGAGCTTGCGAAGACGCACGGTGTCAAAGCGATCGGAATCGGCGCCGACGTGACGCGCGAGGCGGACCTCGATCGCGTGATGGCCGAGGCGTCTGCCGCGATTGGCGACGTGGATATCCTGGTGAACAACGCGGGCGTGTCGCCGACCGGGCGCGCCGAGAATTTCAAGCGCGAGGCATGGGACGAAGCGATCGCGGTGAATCTGACCGCGCCGATGATGCTCGCACAGCGCGTCGCGCGCCGGCTCATCGAGACCGGACAGCCGGGCCGAATCATCAACATGGTTTCGATCTATGCGTCGGTGGCGAGTTCGGTGTACCGGCTGTCGGCATACGCGGCGACCAAGGCGGCGTTGGCGAATTTGACGCGTCAGCTGGCGGTCGAATGGGCCGGCTATGGAATTCTGGTCAATGCGATCGCGCCAGGATGGATTCCCACCGAGGCCACGGAAGGCGGAATCGCGAAGCCCGCGAACAAGGGACGGATGGAGGCGTTTACGCCGATGAAGCGGCTGGGGCTGCCGCATGAGATTCGCGGCGCGGTGATCTTCCTTGCCAGCGCGGCTTCAAGCTACGTTACGGGTTCGGTAATTTCGGTGGACGGCGGATACCAGGCGTGGTGAAAGCGGCGCGAGTCGTGGCGTCGCAAATCTCGGGGCAGCTGTAGGAGCGGGTATGGACGGTACCGGACTGCGGGCGCAACTTTTCCGGCGCAAGCCGGCGGCGGCCTTGATGGCGGAAGCGGATTCGCGCTCGGGCGGTCTCAAGCGGGCTCTGGGAGCGCTCGATCTCACGCTGCTGGGGATCGGCGCGATCGTCGGTGCGGGAATATTCGTGCTGACCGGCGTCGCCGCGGCAAGATACGCCGGGCCCGCAATCGTGCTCTCGTTCGTGGTGTCGGGATTCGCGTGCGCGATGGCGGCGCTGTGCTACGCGGAGTTTGCAGCGATGATCCCGGTGGCGGGCAGCGCGTATTCATATTCGTACGCGACGATGGGCGAGCTGGTCGGCTGGATCATCGGATGGGACCTGGTGCTCGAGTACGCGGTCGCCGCGGCGGCCGTTGCGGTGGGATGGTCGGGGTACCTTACCGTCATCCTGCACGGCGTCGGGATTCATTTGCCGGTCGCGATAACGAATGCGCCCGGGTCGGTTCCCGGCGCGATCATCAACCTGCCCGCAGTGCTGATCGTGATGCTGATCACATACGTGCTGTACATCGGGATATCGGAAAGCGCGCGGATCAATTCGATCATCGTGGCGGTGAAACTGATCGTGGTCGGCGCCGTGATAGTCGTGGGCGCGTTCTTCGTGAGGCCGGAGAACTGGAGTCCGTTCGCGCCGATGGGATGGACGGGAGTTATGAAAGGCGCGGCGGTGATCTTCTTCGCGTACATCGGGTTCGACGCGGTCTCGACGGCCGCGGAGGAAGTCATCGATCCGAAGCGCGACCTGCCGCTCGGCATCCTCGCTTCGCTGTTCGTCTGCACGATCCTTTATATCCTGGTCGCGGGCGTGTTGACCGGGATGGTGCCGGCGCACCTGATCGACGTGAATGCGCCGCTGGCGTCGGCGTTCGCGCTGCGCGGGATGCATGCGTTGTCGGGAATTATCTCGCTCGGCGCGGTTGCGGGCCTGACCTCGGTGCTGCTGGTGATGATGCTCGGGCAGTCGCGGGTTTTTTTCGCGGTGTCGCGCGACGGCCTGCTGCCGCCAGCCTTCACACGGATTCATCCGAAGTATCGCACGCCATACATACCGACCACGCTGACCGGAATCGGAGTCGGAATCGCGGCGGCGCTGCTGCCGATCCAGGAAATCGCGGAGCTGACGAATATCGGGACGCTGTTCGCGTTCGTGCTGGTATGCCTGGGCGTGTGGATCCTGCGCCACGCCGAACCGGACTTGAAGCGCCCGTTCCGCACGCCGCTGGTGCCGTTGGTGCCGATTTTAGGCGTCGTCTTCTGCCTTTACCTGATGGCGAGCCTGCCGCTGGTTACGTGGATTCGTTTTTTCGTGTGGATGGGGATCGGGCTGGTTATCTACTTCAGTTACGGCCGCTTCCACAGCCGGGTGCAGCACAACGCCGTCGAGCGCGAGGCTGCGTCGGGGAGGTAGGGAGGATTTAAGACCGCTATTGGCCGGAGCGATCGGCGGCCTTCTGCGCGGCTGCTGCGGCGGCGGAGGCGGCGGCGTGGGTGTGGGCCGTTTTTTCCATCGCGGCCTTGCGCTGCTCGCCGCGAGCCAGGTTCTGTCTCATTTGCCTGGCGCCCGCGACGCCGAGGTCCTGCGATTCCCACTTGGGCTTCGCGACGGAGACCCATTGTTTTCCGTCAAGCGCGTAGGTGAAGACCAGGTACTTGAGCTTGCCGGTGGCGAGGCCCTTGGCCGTTCCCGGCTTGGCAGGGTCGTACTCGACGCCGCCGAGCTTGCAGCTCACGACCAGATGATTATGCGGGCCGTAGGTCGGCAGGTACTCGAACTTTTGCTGGAGGTCGAGGTACACCTGACCCTTGGCTTTTTTTTCATCCTGCTCGGAAAAGTAAGGCTCGGCGACATCGGAAAGTTTATCCTGGAGCGACTGCTGGAGGGCAGGCGAGAGGTCTTTCTGCGCGCGCGCGTGCTGCAAGTCCATCGCATGTGCACGCGGCGCATCCGGCGAAAACGACAGCGCGGCCGCAAGGGCGACCGCGCTGAGCATCTTGAGATTTTTCATGGCATCCCGGCCACCATTCTAGTGGACGATTGACCGGGCGCAAATATTTACGGGCTGGGACTGTTGAGCCCGCGGCCGAACGACGCGACCTGCGACTGCCATTGCTCGCCGAAGGCCAGGATCAGCACCTGTTGGTTGATGTGCGCGTCCTTGGTCAGCGATTTCATCGAGCCGCCACCTGCGGTAGCCAGCACTTTGTACGCCGCCTGCGTCTGCCGGTAGAACTCCGGCAACGGCGAGATTTTCGGCGGCTCTTCCCGATGCACCTTGAGCCAGAACTCGCGCTCGAAACGCTCGTGCTCCTCGGCCGCCACGTCCACCGTGTTGAAGGTGCCGTTGTTGGTTTTGAACTGCCGGATCAGAGCGAGCAGTGGTCCGAAGTCCTCCTTGTGCGGGGGAGAATCGCCGACCAGCACGACCACCTTTTTGGCGTACGGCTTCCAGTCCATCTTGCTCATCGCAAACTCGCACGCGCCAAACGTATCCTCTTCCCATTCGCCGCCACCCATCGCCTGGATGCCGTTGAGGAAGTCGGTGAGCTTTTGCGGCGACAGCGTCAGCGGCTGGATATTCATCTTCTCGCCCTTGCCGCCGAACACGATTATTCCGATTCGCGCGATTGGCACCAGCCGGTGAATCGACTGCACCAGTTGCTGCATCTTGGCTTTGACGTCATCGATGATCAGTTTCATCGAGCCGGTCCCGTCGACGACCAGCACAACGTCCAGTCCCTTGCGCCGCAGTTCGCCGATGAACCCGCCGAAGCCCGAGCCGATGCCGTGACCGTAGCCCGAGCCCATGCCGCCGCCACGGCCGATGCCGATTCCGCCGCCGCCGGCTGCGCGCACGTAGTCATTGGCGAGTCCAACGGCCTGCGAGGTGTCGACCGCGGTCGGCTGCTCCATCTGCTGCTGCGTTGTCTCGGGCATCGGCACTTCGGGCATGTCGAGATCCTGCATCTCGTTGCCGCCACCGCCGCCGCCGCCCGCTTCGAGGTTCACCATGATCAACTCGCGCCCGCGCTGCTCGTGCACCGTGATGATCAGGAAGAGCAGGGCGAGCACGTGAAGGGCGACCGACAGCGGAAAGGGGCCGATCAGCAGACCGAGCGCATCTTTCATCTTCTGAAGACGGGTCGCGTCAGCTTCGTCTTCTTCGCGGCGCGCCTCGGCCGCGAGCTCTCGTTTGCCGATAATGCGGTAGAAGATGAAAGCGACGACGAACGTCGAGAGGACAAGCAAAATAATAATTGCTGCGATCATATAAAAACGTGCTCCCCGCTTGGGCCACGCTTGGCGCGACCGAGGCCGAGATCCTCATTGACTAGACTTAAAGCCGCGCGATCGTCGCGGCGACGCGTGAGCCGTCCGAAAATCAAATTCCTACGCTCCGCCTCCCGGCGCTCCGGCAGCGGCGCCCCCGGGAGGGAGAGAAGACACGGCGATGGCTATCGCCTCTGCGCCCGCCGACTTGGCCATATCCAGAATACGAACCATATCACCGAGTATAACCTTTGGGTCGCCCTGGAAAATCACAATTTTGTCGGTCGAATTCGCAAGCGCGTCATGAAGCTGGGGCACCAACTCGGGCTCGGTGAGCTGCTTGTCGCCCAAATAGATCAGATGGTCGGCGGTGTACGACACGATGATGCCCTTGGGCTTTTCGTTTGGGTTGGCCGCAGCTTCAGCTTTGGGCAAATCGACGTGGGCCGCGGACTCGATCGTCACCGCCGTCGTCACCATAAAGATGATCAGCAGGACGAGAAAGATATCGGTCAACGGGGTGATGTTGATATCGGCGAANACCCCGCCGCCTTTGTTACTACTCATTGCCATGGGCAAATACCTCTGCGTGTATCGATGCTCAGGTCAGCCACCGGGGCCGGCCCGATCAACCTCCACCACCTGAGGAGTTGGCTAGTTGCGCACCGGTAACCCGCTTGGCCGCGATTGCAATTTGTTCGGCGCCGGCGGCCTTGGCGATATTCAGGATTCGCACCATGTCGCCGAGCAGCACTTTGCGATCACCCTGGAACACGACAATCTTCTGGTCCACTTTGCTCAGCGCCTCGCCCAGGCTCGAGCGGAGTTCGCGCTCGGGAACGTCCTTCGAGTTCACGAACAGCTCGTGCTGGGCGGTATAGGTCACGATGACGCCCTTGTTCTCCGGCGCGGTATTGGTCGCGTTGGGCAGATCGACGTGGGCGGCAGATTCGATCGTGACAGAGGTCGTCACCATGAAGATGATGAGCAGAACCAGAAAGATATCGGTCAGCGGCGTGATATTGATGTCGGCAAAAACGCCGCCGCCACCACCGCTGGAATGTGGTCCGCTAATTGCCACGCGCCTGTCTCCCCTGGAGTGTAGCGTCGATCAGACGGTCGTCGTTGATGTGCTGGATGGCGCTGATGTTCTCAATCTTGACCGAGAAATAGTTGTAGAAGATAACCGCGATGATCGCGACGCCGAGTCCAAGCGCCGTCGAAATCAAGGCTTCCGAAATACCGGCTGCGACGACCGAGAAACCGCCGGTGCCCATGATTGCCATCGACTGGAACGCCACGAGGATACCAACGACCGTGCCGAACAGCCCAATGAACGGCGCCGATGCGCCAGCGGTCGCGAGCACCCAGATGTAGCGCTTGAACTCGAGGCCTTCCTGGTAACGGCGCTCGTCGTCGAGCTCGAGCAGATGATCCCGATCCATCGTCTGCGAACCCGAAATGAGGGTGTGATAGATGCGCTCGGCGGCCGTGGCGCGCGCCTGCGTGGCCTGCAACGCTTCGTTGAACTTGCCCTGCCGCAGCTGAGGAATCAGCACGTCGGCCAGCTTCGCCGTCTTGGGTCCGACACCCCACAGCGCCCATACGCGTTCGAAAATTATCGCCAGGCAGACGACCGAAATGAAGAGCAGGGGATACGTTGCATAGTAGCCCTGCTGAATCATCGACAAAATACCGAAGTTGCTTTGCATCTCTTATCCTCTCGAGTTTGAAATAAATTTGAGCGGTGAAATTTTGGACCCGCCCGAACCGTTGCGTAACTGTCCCAAGCTGCCTTTGCGGTTCTCCCTTGAACCGGTCGCAAGCCCTATTTTCACAGATTGGGCTCCCGCCCGCCGGTCAAATCGTCTGTGATGGCGCGAAAAGTTTGAATGCAACAATAGAAAGTATTTGTCAAGAGTCGCCGCGCGCGAACGTAAAAATAATTGACCAATTCGCCCGCGATTGCAAATGAGCGAATCCCACGCCGCGCAAACGCTCACACCACGCTCGATTATCGGGTCCGCGTGAAATTTACTCTACGCCATTTGCCATGCCGGCGACTACCGTAAACTGGCCGCTCGCGACACCGCGAAGCCTCTTGTTGCCTTGACTTCTTGGCCCCTCACGTCTATCCAGAAACTTGCCAGAACACGCCGTAGGTTGACCGCGATGCGGTCGTTGTTTTTTTGGTCGATTGACGCTTTTGAGAAATCTAAATCCACCATTGATCAGGACGGTGCAGCGGCCCGGTTTGTTCAGGCGGGGTGCGTTAGCCGCAATGTGCATGCTCGGATTGGCGGCTTGCAAAACCGCGCCGGTAGCCGCTCCCGTCGCGCCCGCTGCCGTGCAGACCTCGATGGCCGAGCCCGACGAGCCCAGCAAGGCGTTGCCGCCGGACCTGTACAAGTCGATGCCGATATATCCGGGCGCCAAGATCGAACATGTCCGCAAACCCAAGGGTGCGATGCGCGAGATTCTGTTCAGCGCCGACGCACAGATGCCCCAGATGGTTGCGTTTTACAAGGACGAGCTGAAGAAGAACGACTTTCACATCACCTCGTCGCTGATCATGCCGGCGCGCAAAACCTGGTCGTGCGATTTCCACTACAAGGGGGGTCCCGGCAGCATCATGCTGTTCCCGAGCGACCAGGATAAGTCGAAGATGACAATCGACCTCATCTACGAGCTGCCCGCGCATCTGGACGAATCCCTGATGGAACCAAGAGAAGACTTCGATGTAGAAGGACCGGGCGAAATCGCCCAACAAGCTCCAAACCCCAGCGAGAAAGAGAAGAGGAATTAGCAAAATGGCACTATTAACAGGCAAAGTTGCAGTTATTACCGGCGCCGGCCGCGGCATCGGGCGCGAAGAGGCGTTGCTGCTGGCCAAGCATGGAGCCAAGGTCGTCGTCAACGACCTCGGCGGCCACTTCGACGGGACAGGGCAGTCGCGTTCCCCGGCCGAGGACGTGGTCAAGGAAATCCGCTCCGCCGGCGGCGAGGCAGTCGCCAACTTCGAGAGCGTGACCGACTTCAAGGCCGCCAAGCGGATCATCGATTGCGCAATCGACAACTTCGGCAAGCTCAACATCGTCGTCAACAACGCGGGCATCCTGCGCGACCGCATGATGTTCAACATGAGCGAAGAAGACTGGGACACGGTCATTTCAGTCCATCTGAAAGGCTCGTTCAACGTCGCCCGTCACGTGACCGCCTACTGGCGCGAGCAGCACAAGGCCGGCAACGTGCTCAGTGGCCGGCTCATCAACACCAGCTCCGACTCGGGCATCCTGGGCAACGCGGGACAGAGCAACTACGGATCGGCAAAGGCGGCGGTCGCCGCGATGGCGATAATCGTGGATCGCGAGATGAGCCGCTATGGCGTCACCGCAAATGCGATCGCGCCGATAGCGCGCTCGCGACTTACCGTCGACGCGACTCCGCAGACTGCCGCCGGCATGGCGCAGAAGGCGGGAGAATGGGATGCGTTCACGCCCGCGCATGTGGCGCCGCTGGTGGCGTGGCTGGCGAGCGACGACGCCAAAGACGTTCACGGCGAAGTGTTCCGCGTCGGCATGGGCAACGTGTGGCTGATGCGCGGATGGCATACCGGCGCCAAGGTCTCGAAGAAGGGCTCGATGTGGGAGCCGGCGGAACTAGGCGCCAAGCTCAAGGAAGAGCTCGCCAAGGGCGTGACCAAGAAAGAGAGCATGGGCGAGGTGATGGGCGGGGGCGCGTAGATTTTTGACGGCTGAGACGAAATCGAAGAGCGCGGCTCGTCGCGAGCCGCGCTTTCGTTACATCCTGTTCATTTGCGCCGCCAACACCGCGCGCAGCGTGATGGCCGAGCATATCCTGCGGCGCGAACTCGACGCGCTCGGCTTCGACCATCGGATCACGATCACCTCGGCGGGAATCGCGCCATACGCCCGCGATGGGGCATTGGTTTCGCTCGATACGCGGATGGCGCTGCGCGATGTCGGCATCGATATCGGCGACCAGGCGACTTCAACCGACCTGAAACGGCATCCCGAGATGCTCGAGTGGACCGATCTGATCATCGCGATGACCGAGCAGCAGGCGCGCGAGTTGGTCGAGCGATTTCCCGGCGCTGCCGGGCGGCCGGTGTTCACGCTGCGTTCGTTCGCGGGTGAGGCAGGCGATATCGACGACCCCTACGAAAAGGGCGACCTGGTATTCGCCCAATGCCGTGAGGAGATTCATCGGCTCGTTCCGACGATCATCGAGCGCCTTTTTCATCACTAGCGCGGGGCCGCGTCGCGCGGGGTCACATGACCATGGAATTCAGCAATCCGCCGGACGCCGAGATTCGCGCGATTTTAGCGCGGCCAGCCACGGTCGCGGTCGTGGGATGCTCCGACAATCCGGCGCGCGACTCGCTCCGAATTGCAAAATTGCTCAAAAGCCGCGGTTTCAAGGTAATTCCGGTCAATCCGCAACTCGACGCCGACGCGCTCCAGAGCGCTCTCGGAGAGAAGTGCTATCCCGATCTGGCGTCGATTCCCGAGCCGATTGAGATGGTGGACGTGTTCCGGCGATCGGAGTTCGTGCCGGAAATCGTCGANGACGCGATCGCCAAAGGTGCGCGGGTGCTGTGGTGTCAGCTCGGCGTGGTCAACCTCGACGCGGCCCGCCGCGCGGATCAAGCCGGGATGACGGTGGTGATGGATCGATGCCCGGCGATCGAATACGCGCGATTGTTCTAAGGCACGGTCGCGCAGGCGAAATTTTTTGATGAAGCCGCGCAAGTGGAGGACGCTCAAGAGCGACATCGCCTACCGGACGCCGATTTTCGACCTCCATCGACGGCGCTCGACGCATCCGCGGCGCGGCGAACGCGACTTCTTCATTCTCGACGCGCCCAACTGGGTGAATATCATTCCGATCGCTAGCAGTGGCGAGGTCGTGATGATTCGCCAATGGCGTCACGGGATCTCTGAGTTCACGCTCGAGGTGCCCGGCGGGATGGTCGATCCCGAGGATGCGTCGCCGATGCATGCGGCGCGGCGCGAGATGATCGAGGAGACGGGATTCGATTCGGACACGATCGTGGAACTTGGCAAGGTGCATCCGAATCCCGCAATCCAGGGCAACCTCTGTTTCTCGTTTCTTGCAGACAAGGTGCGCCAAGTCGAAAGGGTGGTATCGATCGGCGATGAAGAGACCGAGGTCGTGCTGGTGCCGATGCGCGAAATACGCGGCCTGATCGCGTCGGGCAAGATCATGCATGCGTTGACGATCGCCGCATTTTCGTTCCTGCACGTGTACAACCCGCCGCCGAAGCGCCGGCGCAAGAAGTAGCCGCGCTGGCGCATTGACAGCCGCCGGAGCGTGCCCTAGCCTTGACGGTTTGCTAGACTACATAAACAAACCGACTGGGCCGGAGCCGCTTACCTCGACCTGCCGCAACCGGATTTTTACCCATGTTTGATACGCTCAGCGACCGCCTCGAAGGGGTCTTCAAAAAACTCAAAGGCCACGGGCGCATCACCGAGCGCAATATTGAAGAGGCGCTGCGCGAAGTCCGGCTCGCGCTGCTCGAAGCCGACGTCAATATCAAGGTCGTTCGCGATTTTATCGAGCACGTCAAGAGCAAGGCGCTCGGCGAGGAAGTGCTGCGCTCGCTCACGCCCGAGCAGCATCTAATCAAGTTCGTCGCGACCGAGCTGCAAAACGCGATGGGCGGTTCGGCGCGCGANCTCGATCTGAAGGTCAAACCGCCCGTCAAGATCATGGTGGTGGGCCTGCAGGGCTCGGGCAAGACGACTTCGATTGCGAAGCTCGCGCTATGGCTCAAGTCGGAGCGCAAGCGCCATCCGATTCTGGCGTCCACCGACGTCTATCGCCCGGCCGCGATGGAGCAATTGCGCGTGCTCGGCGCGCAGGCGCAAATTCCAGTCGTCGAGAGCCGCGAGGATCAGAATCCGATCGAGATCGCGTCGCGCGCGCTGGCCCGGGCCGAGACCGGCGGGCATGACGCGGTGCTCATCGACACCGCGGGCCGCCTGCAGATCGACGAAGAGCTGATGGACGAGTTGGTGCGCCTGAAGGCCGCGCTGAACCCGCATCACATCATATTCGTGGCCGACGCGATGACCGGGCAGGAAGCCGCCAACGTGGCGGCTGGATTTCACGAGCGGTTGGGAATCTCGGGCGTGATTCTGACCAAGCTCGACTCCGACGCTCGGGGCGGCGCGGCGCTTTCGGTGCGGACTATAACCGGGGCGCCGATTCTGTTTGCGGCCACGGGCGAGAAACTCGACGCGTTCGAGATTTTCTATCCGGACCGGCTGACGTCGCGCATCCTCGGGATGGGCGATGTGCTGACGCTGATCGAAAAGGCGCAGCAGAACTACGATCAGACCAAGGCCAAGGAGCTCGAGCGCAAGTTCAAGAAGAACGAATTCACAATCACGGACTTCGCCGAGCAGATCAAGGCGATCAATAAGATGGGATCGCTTGGCGATCTGATGGGAATGATCCCCGGGCTCAAAAAAGTGGCGGGCGCAGCGGATTCCGAAGAGGCGAAACGCGAGCTGGGGCGCATCCAGGCGATTATCGACTCGATGACGCTGCAGGAGCGCGGCAACCATCTGGTTATCAACGGGCGCCGGCGCGCGCGAATCGCCACCGGCAGCGGCACCTCGGTGCAGGACGTGAATCGTTTTCTCAAACAGTTCGAGCAAACACGCAAAATGATGAAGAAAATCACCCGCATGGGCGCGGGAAAAATGATGATGCGCGGACTGGGGCTCGGCAGCTAGAATAGGAAACAGGAGAATCGCATGGCACTTGTAATCCGGTTGCGCCGGCATGGCGCGCGCAAAAAACCTTTCTACCGCATCGTGGTGGCAGACTCGCGCTCGCCGCGTGACGGACGCTTCGTCGCTCAGGTCGGGACTTACGATCCGGCCTTCGATCCGCCGCGCGTCACGATCAAAAAGGACGTGGCGGACCGTTGGCTCAAGGCTGGCGCTAAGCCGAGCGACACGGTAAGAAAGCTAATTAAACGGGCCGAAACAGCAACGGTCTCCGCCTGATGCGACCCGCTGCAACGGAGCCATCCCATGAAGGAGCTCGTTCAGTTCCTCGCACAACAGCTGGTAAACAATCCTGACGCGGTGGACGTGAAGGAAACGCAGGGCGATACCGCCTCGGTAATTGAACTGCGGGTGGCGAAGGAAGATTTGGGGCGCGTGATCGGCAAGCAGGGGCGGACCGCGAAGTCGATCCGCACGATTCTGAATGCGGTCGCCTCGCGCACCAACCGCAAGGTGGTTCTCGAGATCGTCGAGGACAAGTGATCGCGCGGCAATCGCCTGCGCGATGACACGAGTCAAGTTGCAGTATCGATGCTCCGCGTCGGCCGCATAACCGGCGCCCACGGCCTCAAGGGCGCGATCCGATTTCGGCCCGACAATCCCGACTCCGACACATTGGAACAGGTCGCGCGCGTGTTCCTGGAGAGCGCGGGACAAGCGCGCGAGTTTCGGCTGACGGGAATGACGCGGCTGAACGCGACGACGCTGCGAATCACGCTCGAGGGTGTCGCGGACGTAAACGCGGCCGAGTCGCTCAAGGGCGCGCTCGTGATGCTCGCGACGGAGGATGTCCCGGCCACGAAGCCGGGCGAGTTCTACTATTACGAGGCGATCGGCTGCGAGGTATTTCTGACCGACGGCAGCCGCATCGGCATGATCGAAGAAATCTTCTCGACCGGCGCGCACGACATCTGGGTGGTGCGAGACAGCGAGCGCGAAGTGCTGGTGCCGGTCATCGAAGACGTCGTCAAGGCGATGGACTTCGCCGCCCGGCGCGTCACCATCGAGGCGATCCCCGGCTTGCTCGACTGAAATCGACCGGGACCGGCTGGCCCGAAGCGGCGCACCCGGATAGATTTGGATTTAGGCATTCAGGTATTTCACTTCGCCGCGATGGAATTTCACGTAATCACACTGTTCCCCGAGATGTTCGAGTCGCCGTTTCGCGGCGGCATGATCGGACGCGCAATCGAGCAGGGATTGATCGCGATCAAAGCGCATCCGCTGCGCGAGCACGGTCTGGGTAATTACCGGCAAGTCGATGATGCGCCGTACGGGGGAGGCAGCGGGATGGTGATGCGGCCGGAGCCGATCGCGGCCGCGATCGACGCGGTCAATGCGGGGCGCCCGGGATTGTGGCGCATCCTGATGACGCCGCAGGGTGAAGTGTTCGACAATTCGATGGCGCGCGACCTCGCCAAACGCGCACCTGGCCTGATGATCGTCGCGGGGCGCTACGAAGGAATCGACGAGCGCGTGCGTTCGCTGGTGGATCAGGAAATTTCCATCGGCGACTACGTGCTGAGCGGCGGCGAAATTGCGGCGATGGCGGTGATTGAGGCGGTGGGCAGGTTGATACCGGGCGTGCTGGGGAATCCCGAGTCACTCGACGAGGAATCGTTCGCTGCCGGGATGCTGGAGTACCCGCAATACACGCGGCCCGAGGAGTTCCGCGGGATGAAGGTGCCGGAAATCCTGCTCAGCGGCGACCACGGCAAGATTCGCGCGTGGCGCGAGGCCGAAGCAAAACGGCGAACCGCGCGGCGGCGCCCCGACCTGCTCGAACGCCGCAAGTTCTGAGCGTGTCCGATCTTTTCGTAGCGCTGATTCATCATCCGGTCGTCGATCGGAACGCAAAGATCGTCACGTCGGCAATCACCAGCCTCGACATTCACGATATCGCGCGCGCGTCGCGAACCTACGACGTGCGTGGCGTGTTCATCGTCCATCCGATTCCCGAGCAGCGGAAATTCGCGGCGAGCGTGATCGATCATTGGCGTTTCGACTTCGGCCGAACACACGATTCGCGCCGGCGCGAGGCGCTCGAACGCGTGCAAATCGTCGCGCAGCTCGACGACGCGATCGCCGCGGCAACGCGAATCTCCGGCGCACGCCCGCTCGTCGTGCACACCTCCGCGCGCAGCGAGGGCGGTACCAGCTACGCCGATTTGCGCAAGCGGCTGGAGGCTCCGGATGCGCCGCCGATGATGATCCTGCTCGGGACCGGATTTGGAATGTCGCCCGAGGTCGCCGAACGCGCCGACGTCGTGCTTGCGCCCATTGTTGGCCCCGGCGACTACAACCATCTGTCAGTGCGCTCCGCTGCGGGAATCATCCTCGACCGCCTTCGCGGCAAGTGACGCGGTTACCCCGCACCCATTGAGTGGCCGCGCGCATTTCGGTAGGTTTAGGGGCTCGACTCGAGGTCTTTCTTCCCATGAATACCGTTATCCAGAAGCTCGAAGAGCGGGGCCTGCGCAAGGACCTGCCGGAATTCCGCGTGGGCGACTCAGTCCGCGTTCACGTCAAGGTCGTCGAAGGCGAAAAAGAGCGCATCCAATCCTTCGAAGGCATCGTGATCAAAATGAACCGGGGCGCCAACCGCGCAACCTTCACCGTCCGCAAAGTTTCATACGGGGTCGGCGTCGAGCGGATATTCCCGATGCATTCGCCGCGCATCGACAAGTTGCAGGTACTGACGCGAAACCGCGTGCGGCGCGCGCGTCTGTACTATCTGCGCAATCTGTCGGGCAAAGCGGCGCGACTCGACGTCGCGACCTGAGCGCCGGGCGGGTCCTCGATCAGCTGTCGATGGAGACCGCGGTCTTTTTGACAGAAACCCGCGTCATGCGGATGTTGCCGTCCAGGTAGGCGCCTTCAGATACCGTCAAGTTGCGCGTCTCGATATTGCCGAAGAACTTGGCGCGCGGCCCGAGCACCACGCGGTCGCATCCGACAACGTCTCCGCGCAACTCGCCCATTATGAGCAGCCGCGGCGCGAAGACCTTGCCCTCGATCATTCCATCTTCGCCGACCACCACCAACTCGACCGAGCGAACCTCGCCACGGAAGCGGCCCTCGATTCTGACCGGTTCATGAAAGATCAGTTTGCCCGAGACATTGACGTTGCGGCCGACCGCGACGCGCGTGCGCTGCTCGGCCCACGCCACGCCTGCATCCTGCGGTATCTGTGTTGAATCCATCCACTACGGGGCCGGGAATACGTGACATGCCACCGCGTGCCCGCCGCGCCCGGTTTCCAATTTCGGTTCGACGTTGCTGCAAACATCTTTCGCATATGGGCATCTTGGATGGAAGGCGCAGCCGGCGGGCGGATTGATCGGACTCGGCATTTCGCCGGGCAGTTTGATTCGCTCCGGCCTGTGGGCGGTGTCGATAGTCGGAATCGCCGAGAGCAGCGCGCGCGTGTAGGGATGCCGCGGGTTCAGGTAGATCTCGTCGCGCGATGCGATTTCGACAATCTTGCCGAGATACATGATCGCGACGCGATTGCTGATGTGCTCGACCACGCGCAGATCGTGCGCGATGAACAGGTAGGTGAGTTTCAGCTTCTCCTGCAGGTCCTGCAGCAGGTTGATTATTTGCGCCTGGATCGAGACGTCGAGCGCCGAGACCGGCTCGTCGAGCACCAGGAAACGCGGATTCACCGCGAGCGCCCGCGCGATCCCGATTCGCTGGCGCTGCCCGCCGGAGAACTCGTGGGGCAAACGATCCATCGCGTCAGCACTCATCCCGACCATCGCCAGCAGCTCGACGATTCGCCGCTCCTTTTCCGCCCCGCGCGCGAGTTTGTGAATCTCGATTCCTTCGCCGACGATCGACCTCACGCGCATCCGCGGATTCAACGACGCGTACGGATCCTGGAAGACCAGCTGCATCTGGCGGCGCAGCGCCCGAAGTTCCGCGCGGCCCAGCGTCGAGAGATCGCGGCCGTCGAAATAGACGGCGCCTTCGGTCGGCTCGAGGAGCTTCAGAATCAGCCGCCCAAGCGTCGATTTGCCCGAGCCCGACTCTCCGACCAATCCCAGGGTCTCGCCGGGCTCAATCTCCAGATTGACGCCGGCCACCGCTTTTATCGAGAGTTTTGTTCCACCGATAATCCCCGTCGATCCCGCCGGGAACTCCTTGCTCAGATGCTCGACGCGAACCAGCGGCGCGCCGAAAGCGGTTGCGGCTGTATTACCGATGGGCGCAGCGGGATTAGGCGCGGATGCAGGCGACATAATGGTTTGGGCCCCTGTTTTCCAGCGGCGGCTCAGCCGCGGAGCATTGCGGAATTGCGCGCGGGCATCGCGGATGAAACCTGCAGCCCGCCGGTGGATTCAGCGCGCTCGGAATCGAACCGGGAATCGCCTGCAAGCGGCGCCGGCGGCTGGCGTCCATGCCGGGAATCGATTCGAGCAATCCGCGCGTGTACGGGTTGAGAGGATTTCGAAACAGCTCCGCAGTCGGCGCCTGCTCCATCACGCGCGCCGCGTAAAGAATCGTCACGTCGTCGGCATACTCGGAGACGATTCCGAGATCGTGCGTAACCAGTATCACNGCGAGGCCGAGCCGCACCTGCAACTCGCNAATCAGATCGAGAATCTGCGCCTGTATCGTGACGTCGAGCGCGGTGGTCGGCTCGTCCGCGATTAGGAGACGGGGATTGCACGACAGCGCCATCGCGATCATCACGCGCTGGCGCATCCCGCCGGACAACTGATGCGGATAGTCGTCGATGCGATGCTCGGGGTCGGCAATCCCGACCATCCTGAGCGCCTCGATGGTGCGATTGCGAGTCTCGGCGCGATTGGTGTGCTGATGAAGGCGGACGGCCTCGCCAATCTGGCTGCCGATGGTGAAGACGGGATTCAGAGAGGTCATCGGCTCTTGAAAGATCATCGCGATCCGCGCGCCGCGAACATGGCGCATCTCGGGTTCGCTGAGCTTGAGCAGGTCCTGATCCTCGAAGATAATTTCGCCGCCGACGATTCGCGCCGACTCGGGCAGCAGGCGCATGATCGAGAGCATGCTCGCCGTCTTGCCCGATCCCGACTCACCAACCACCCCCAACAGCTTTCCCGGCGCGACGGAAAAACTCACGCCGTCCACCGCGCGCACTTCTCCCGCGTCGGTGAAGAACGAGGTGCGCAGCGATTTAACTTCGAGCAGCGGTTTCACGTGGCGTTCAGCGTATCATCGCCCCGCCGCGGCCATCCAGACGGATGCGGCGCATGACCCCTCCTCTCCGTCATCCCGACCGAAGCGGAGGGACCCCGGCTCTTTTCCGAATTCCACCTCTTAATTCCCTCGCCCGTTCGTCGGGAGAGGGTGAGGGTGAGGGACCATTGCGCCTTGTAGTGCTTAGATGGCCCCCTCTGGAACCTGTTCGTGTGACCAGCCCCGCTACGCGGGAAGCTGTGTATGTATGTAGGTCGAGGGCTCTTCTCCAGACGCAGGACTGTACTGCCGGACGTGGAGGTCGATGCCCTCTGGACGCGGCTTTACCAAGGCGTAGGTATTGTAGCGCATCGGATCATATAGTCGTTTCGCACCAGCACTCCCGCCTGCGACGAGATAGATAGGCTTATCTAGACCAGTAAGCACGAAGTTTTCTCTGATTCCCTTTGCGATCTTTGAGACTCTGGGGACATGCTGATGTCCGTGGAGTACGAGTCGGAAAGACAACTTCTGCAAGCCTTCCAGCACCCGACCAGCATCAATTGTAACGCTGATAGGGTTCTCCCCATCCGGTGGTTCGATGGGAAATGCAGACACCAGGTGATGATGCAAGACGGCTATTCGAAATGGATCATGAGATTGGGGAAGCCGTACACCGTTAGCCTCATAGAGCGATTCATACAGCGATTCATACAGCGACCAGTCAACATACCCATACTCCTTGAACGGCTCGGCCCTGAGCCGTACAGAATTCATTGCCAATATTTCAACGGGGAAACCGTTCAGAGAAACATGTTCCACCCTAGCGAGTTGTCGCTGTTCGCCATGGAGGCTCTTGAGAAATTCTCGGAATGGCTTTTCATGCCGAAAGTCTGTCGCGCGCTTCACGACGCTGACTGCTTCATTGTCTAATGGGATGTCGTGGTTACCCGGCACTACGAGAACTTGGTGCGCTCGGTCCAACTGGAGCGAGTCTGCCATTCTGCAGAGAAAATCCACTACCTCCGGAAATGAATTTGCGTTGCATTTTGTCAAGATGTCGCCCGAGACAATTAGTAGACCTACTTTTACGCCCAGCGTTCGCAGGTCCTTTATCAGCCTGTCGTGCAACGTGACTGTCGTAACTGTCTCGTCCATCGGATATGCGTGATCCGTACCGAAGTGCAGATCTGATAAGTGAAGTATCGTATCTCCCTGAGCGGGAAATTGCTCCAACAGTCGCGGGCCATCATCGTTCTCTAAGTTAGCGGATCGCAGATGAAGTGTTCGTTCACCTGCCGGCGGTAAGCCAAACTCCCGAATGAATTCTGCCCGAGATATCTCGGTAAGCGCGTCAATCCGAAACCACGCCGCACATAGCCTTTGTCTGTAGTATTCTGGTGTCTGTAAGGGATCTGGTGAGGTCATTACCTCAGCATCATTAGACGGAAAGCGGACTTCGCAAATGCTAGCAGAAAAGAATTTACCCGAGCCTGTGCGGTTGAATAGGCCAGTCCGAATAGGCGGTTGCAGTTGTTGGAGTTCAGGACGCGGATCAATGTCAACCTCGGCCTTCTTCCACCAGCCCCACCACACTGATCCTCCGAGCTCACGCAATTCGATGAACACTCGGTGTTCGCTTACGGTGTCGTGACCGAAATCGCTAAATCGAAGGATTAGTTTTCCGGCCATAGCATCCTCAAGGAATTCATCCCGCAACGGGCTAGCCAGGCGCCCACGTCCCTATCGGTCGAGAGCGGGTACCGTCTCGCGGATTCCTCAGCGCCCCTCAAGAGCGATTCGAGCTGCTTGCCGCCGTTCGCGCAGAAGATACGGTTTCGGGAAGTCCAGAGATCGATCCTGCTTCTGAGAGGATCGCGTGCGCTCGTTGACAACAGCATTCCGTCGGTTTTCAAGGGACTAACTTCAAGCGGGCCCGGTGAGATATCCGCTCGAAGCGCGATTAGCTCGGGTCCGAACCGAAACCATTTCCATTTGGCCTCTCGAGGGGGGCGTGCACGCAGCGAACCGCCTCGAATGTGCAGAGCGACGACATGGCCTACACGCCAGTTCCATATTACGGGGATACCCAAAGCGGATAACGACTCAGCCTCAAATCTTGGTGTCTCGTAGCAGACCCTAAAAGGTATGACCTCTGGTGACCCGAACTGTCGCATGACGGAGATTAGCTTTGCAAAATCCCGGCGAGCAGTCGGTCGGGCCAACCGAGGGAACAAACACAGGAAGACCCACGCGCCCTGCGGGCTGGCAAGTTCAGTAGCCCGCGATAGCCACGCAAGCGTGTGCTCCAAATACCAAGGCGGATCGGCAAACACAGTGTCAAAACATCCGCGCAATTGCTGCGGAACCGGAAAGCGCAGATCGATCTGCTGGAAGCTCGCGGCAGGCCACGACGTGCGGAGCGACCCTACGAGATACGGGTTCCGCTCAAACAAAGCTGCATCGGCTCGACGGCATAAAAGGTGGTGAAACAAGGTAGGGCTGCCGAGGCACGCAACACGACCATCTTTTGGTAGCCAATCCGCTAGGCGAATGGCCGTTTCTTCATCAAATCGCCACTCATAGTTTGCAAGATGCGGTTCAGGCCAATCGGCCCGATAGCTCGGAATCTGCGGCGCTTCTACTCTCTGACGTGGGAAGGGAGCACGCAATGAACTAGCCGCGCGAACTACGTCAGTTGGAAATGCGCCCTTGGCGAGCCGAGCGACGCGTTCAAAGGTCCGATCCCCCGTTGCAAAGATACGGGCGACCGTCCGCTTAACCTCGGCATCATAATTTGTCAGGATTTCGCCCTGCCTGAAAGGCATTCCCGGTCTCCTTCTGAACAAGTTGCGCAAGCTAGTCTTATTACGAAGCCTAACCGGCCCCCATGGCGTCTGTCCACCCCCAATAGAGAATCATTTTGGCCGGGAATCCCATATTTGGACCCCCGTCGAATCCTGATTCAAATGTGCGCGGTTAACAGGCAGTTTGCAAACGCGAAGTTTGCCCGGCTTTGAGTCAAAGGCGCTTTCCACGCAGCAATGGGCCAGCTCTGTCGTGTTTTGAAGCGTTGATCTGGTTGCACGGGCAGCTAGTCGGGCATCGGAGATGGCGCGCTGTAATCGGACTTTTCACTCTCCCCTTCATCCCTTTCCCTAACAGGCGAGAGGAAAGATCCGGGATTCTTCGCTTCGCTCAAGAATGACACAAAGATGAGAGGCGGCAAGTAAAGAATACGGACGCAGAATCCTGAATCGCGCTAGCGCGCTGCACAAGGACCCTCACCTTCATCCTCTCCCTAACGGGCGAGAGGAAAGGAACCGGGATTCTTCGCTGCGCTCAAGAATGACACAAAAAAAGTTCTAACAGGGCGAAGCCCGGCCGTTGGCACGGCTGGTGAGAGCGCCGGAGAGATAATCCCTCATAGAGCGGCCGGATAGGCCGGCAGGGCCGGAGCAAAAATCCGGCAGCAGAAGGTCTTCTGCCAAGATGGGC
>JGI20191J14862_1000143_pt1 | contig 24172 bp, 20 predicted proteins | sample NGESurdeep092012_7_FD_14862 | JGI IMG/M metagenome (IMG submission 14862)
GTTCTCGCGCTTGCAAAATTGCTCGCTGACGACAGGCTTTCTTCGGCGCGGCGAATTTCGGTCGTCGAAGTGCTCGCTGAAAAATGCTGCATCTACGCGCGCGGCCTTCGGCGACGAGGCAAAATCGATGAGGCGCGACCGTACGAATGGGTCGCTGACCAGGCGCGCGGCTGGGGTACGCGTGCGGCTCCTGAAATCGGATGCGCGGTTGAATCGATGCGATCCATGCTTCGCAAAACTCCACATGAATGCTGACGAGATCGACGCGCAGATTCGGGTGCTCGCTGCCGAGCGCCGGCTGCCGCCGAGCCATCTTGCGCGATGGCTCGCGATGGACGCGGCGTCGCGCGCCGCGTTGCTCGATATCGCACGCGTCATCCGCCTCCGCACCGGTCAATTGATGACCGCGCTCGACACGCTCGAGGAAGTCGCCGTGCGCGAGCATGTCACCGTCGCCGCCATTTTCGACCGCCCCGAGATTCGGCGCATTGCGGGCGGTCCCGGCTCCGCGCCGTCTCGCGCGAGCGCGCTGCTCGAAGCATTACGAACGCTTCGCTACCCCCTCCTGAAAAGAATGCAGGAGCAGATCCGCTCTGAAGTCGCGGCGTTGAAGCTCCCGCGCGACATTTCGATAGTCTTGCCCAAAGAGCTTGCCTCTGATGAGTTCACGGTTTCGCTTCGGGTGCGGAGCGCCGCCGAACTGGCGCATCTGCTCGAGGCGCTCGATCGCTCGCGTCCGGGACTTGCACGAATAATTGAAATGCTCGCCGGCAAGAAATGAAAAGTGAAAAGTGAAACAGTGAAAAGATGAAATTCGATCTCGACGCCGTGTTTGTCGAGCACGGATGCGCCGGCTCCGCGCTGGCGACTCGCATCCTCGGCGCACTTGCGCGCGATGTGCCCGTCACGCATGTCGCCGACAGCGACACGCGCGAGGCGACCCGGCCCGCGCCCGGCGCGCCCGATCCGTTCGGGGCCGGCAAGCGCCGACTCGTGATCGCGCGTCGCAAGACTCCGTTCCTGGCTCCGTGTCCTGCGGGGTCCTCCGAGTTCGCCTGCTGCGGATACCTCGTGCTGACGCTGGCGTCGAACTGCCCGATGGATTGCTCGTACTGTTTTTTGCAGGAATTTCTGGCTGACAATCCATCCTTCCAGGTGTATGCGAATTTCGCCGATTCGTTCGACGAGCTCGACCGGCTCGCCGCCAACGCTCGCGGGCGGATCTTCCGCGTCGGCACGGGAGACCTGGCGGATTCGCTGGCGTTCGATTCGATTACCTCGATCAGCCGCGACCTGATCGATTTTTTTGCCTCGCGCGAGAATCTGACCCTCGAGCTCAAGACCAAGACCGACGAAATTGAAAATCTGCTCGCCATGGATCCGCGCGGCCGCGTGCTCGTCTCCTGGACCTTGTCGCCCGACGCCGTCTATCGAAGCTCGGAGCATCTCGCCGCCCCGCCCGCGGCGCGAATCGCGGCGGCGCGCGCCGTGCTCGACGCCGGCTATCGCGTCGCGTTTCACTTCGATCCGCTGATCGCATATCCCGGCGCCGAGCGCGATTACATCCGATTGATCGACGAGCTGCTGGACGTCGTTGCGCCCAAACAAATCTCGTTCGTCAGCATGGGCGGTCTGCGGATGACGCCGGGGTTGCGCGGCGCCGCGCGCAGCCGTTTCCCGGACGATCCGATGCTGTGCGGCGAGGACGTGCTCGCCTCTGATGGCCGCTTTCGGACATTCACGCCGCTGCGCCTCAGTCTTTACCGCGCGCTCGCCGATCGTTTCCGAAAAGCCGGCGCGGAAATCCCCTCCTATCTGTGCATGGAACCGGCCAGCGTCCACGAAAGCGTCTTTGGCGCGGCGCCTTCCCGACCGGCTATAATTGGCAAACGCCTCGCGCGCGGATGAAATGCCGACACGGAAAAAATCAGTAGCACGCCTTAACTCGATCGCGGCTTCCAACGGTCTTATTCGCGGCTCGCGCGCGGCGATCGACCGGCCCATCGGCGTGTTCGATTCCGGCATCGGCGGACTCACCGTCCTGAAAGCGCTGACCGCGGCGCTCCCCAACGAAGACTTCATCTACCTCGGCGACACGGCGCGGCTTCCCTACGGCACGAAATCCAACGAAGTCATCGTCCGCTACTCGAAGGAGAACACCGGGTTCCTGCTCGCCAAGGGAATCAAGATGCTGGTGGTCGCCTGCAACACGTCCAGCGCGGTCGCGCTCGATGCGATCGCGTCGGACACGATGGTGCCTGTCATCGGCGTGATCGAGCCGGGCGCGCGCGCGGCAGTCAAGGCCTCGCGCAACGGCAAAATAGGGGTGATCGGCACCGAAGCAACGATCGCGTCGGGAGCTTACACGCGCGCGATCCAGCGGCTCAGCCCGCGCGCGGAAATCTACACGCGCGCATGCCCGCTGCTGGTACCGCTGGCCGAGGAAGGATGGACCGACAATGCGGTCGCGGAATTGACCGTCGCGCACTATCTCGAGAGTCTCAAACAGAGCGGCATCGACACGCTGCTGCTGGGATGCACCCATTACCCGCTGCTGCGCGATATGTTCGTGCGGATTCTTGGGCCTCGCGTGAAGATCGTGGACTCCGCGACTGCGACCGCGGCCGACGTGCGCGGCCGGCTGCGGATTCTCAAGCTCGCCCGGCGCACCGGCAAAGGGATTCAGAGTTTCTTCGTGACCGAGACCCCCGATCGTTTCGTCCGCGTCGGCCGCAGATTTCTCGGCCCGCAGGTCGAATCCGCGGTCCGAATCGAGCGCTAGCAACGCGCTCCTTATCCCGGCGTAGGGGCTGGCCCCTGACTACCGCACCGATTTCAGGATAAGATAATTTCCAGCTAAACTTGCGAGCTGTTTCACTGTGTCACTGTGGCACCGGTCAGACCGCATCGCTGTGGCTCGTCGAGAACCTGATCTCAAAAAGAACCTTGCCGGATAAATCGCTCATATAAGATGGCTTCAGCTATTTCCCTCGTAGCGCGGAAAATCTTCGGCTCGAAGAACGAACGCGAAATCAAACGGCTGCGTCCCGACGTGGACGAGATCAACCGGCTCGAAGCCGAGACCTCGGCGCTGAGCGACGACGAGCTGCGCGCCAAAATCGCCGAATGGAAGGCGAATATCAGCGCGATCGAAGAGCGCGAGCGGCGCGACGATGCGATGCTGGAAATCCTGCCGCAGGTCTTCGCCGTCGTGCGCGAGGCCTCCAAGCGGACGATCGGCCAGCGCCATTTCGACGTGCAGTTGATCGGCGGGATGATCCTTCACCAGGGGCGAATCGCCGAAATGAAAACCGGCGAGGGCAAGACTCTCGTCGCCACTCTGCCCGCCGTGCTCAACGCGCTGTCGGGACGCGGCGTGCACGTCGTCACCGTCAACGACTACCTGGCCCGGCGCGACTCCGAATGGATGGGGCGCATTTACAGCTTCCTGGGCCTGACCGTCGGCGTCGTCGTCCACGGCGTGACCGACCAGGAGCGCAAGGTCGCCTACCGCGCCGACATCACGTACGGCCAGAACAACGAGTTCGGCTTCGACTACCTGCGCGACAACATGAAGTTCAACATCGAGGACTACGTCCAGCGCGAGCACAACTTCGGGATCGTGGACGAAGTCGATTCGATTCTGATCGACGAGGCGCGCACGCCGCTGATCATCTCCGGCGCCTCCGAGGAATCCACCGACACTTATTATGTGGTGGACCGCGTGATCCCGCGCCTCAAGGCCGAAGAGCACTACACCATCGACGAGAAGATGCGCACCGTGGCGCTGACCGAGGACGGGGTGACTCGAGTCGAGCAGTTGCTCGGCGTCGAGAACCTGTACGACCCGCGCAACATCCTGCTGCTGCATCACGCCAACCAGGGACTTCGCGCGCACACGCTGTACAAGCGCGACGTCGATTACGTCGTCAAGGAAGGCGAGGTGCTCATCGTCGATGAATTCACCGGGCGGCTGATGCCGGGGCGGCGATGGAGCGACGGGCTGCATCAGGCGGTCGAGGCGAAGGAGAACGTCAAGATCGAGTCGGAGAATCAGACGCTCGCCACCATCACGTTTCAGAACTATTTCCGAATGTACAAGAAGCTGTCCGGGATGACCGGCACGGCCGACACGGAAGCGGTCGAGTTCCGGGAAATTTACCACCTCGACGTGGTCGTGATTCCGACCAATCAGCCGATGATCCGCATCGACAATCACGACGTCGTTTACAAAACCGAAGGCGAGAAGTTCGACGCCGTGATCGAGGAAATCAGCGACTGCCACGAACGCGGTCAGCCGGTGCTGGTCGGCACGGTCTCGATCGAAAAGTCCGAGCGCGTCGCCGACAAGCTCAAAAAAACCAGCGTCAAGCATTACGTGCTGAACGCCAAGAACCATGAGCGCGAAGCGGAAATCGTCGCCCAGGCCGGCCGTTTCGGCGCGGTCACGATTTCGACCAACATGGCCGGTCGCGGCACCGATATCGTGCTCGGCGGAAATCCCGAGTTCATGGCGGCGGCGGAAGTCGGCACCAGGGACCCGGCCGATCCGAATTTCCAGGCTGCGCTCGCGAAGTACGTCGAACAGTGCAAGGCTGAGCGCGAGAAAGTACTCGAGGCCGGCGGCCTGCACATCCTCGGCACCGAGCGCCACGAATCGCGCCGAATCGACAACCAGCTGCGCGGCCGGTCGGGACGCCAGGGCGACCCCGGCTCGTCGCGATTCTACATGTCGCTCGAGGACGACTTGCTCCGCATCTTCGGCGCCGACCGTCTCAAGGGCCTGATGGGCCGAATCGGGATGGAGGACAACGAGCCCATCGAGCATCCATGGATATCGCGCGCGATCGAAAACGCGCAAAAGAAGGTCGAATCGCACAACTTCGACATCCGCAAGCATCTGCTCGAATACGACGACGTCATGAACAAGCAGCGCGAGGTGGTTTACCATCGCCGGCGCGAATTGCTCAGCGGCGCCTCGCTCAAGGATGACGTGCTCGACATGTGCGACGCGCTGATCGAGGAAATCGCCGCGGCTCATGCGAACAACGAAGTCGATCCGGCGCAATGGGAGTGGAAGCTGATCGACGACGCGTTCTTCAAGCAGTTCAAGTTCCGCCCCGGCTTCAACGCGCAGACCGAAGCGGGCGGCAAGCCGGTTCAGTCGGCCGACGATCTGACCGAGATCGGTTCCGAGCGCGTGCATCAGCTCTACGATCAGCGCGAAGCGGAATTCACCGAGGCGGTGATGCGCCAAATCGAAAAGATCGTGATGCTCCAGACGCTCGATTCGCTCTGGAAAGACCATCTGCTCGCGATGGACCATCTGAAGGAGGGCATCGGACTGCGCGGCTACGCCCAGGTGAATCCGCTGGTCGAATACCAGAAGGAAGGGTTCACGATGTTCGAGGCGCTGATGGCGGTGATGCAACAGGACGTGGTCGAGAAAGTTTTTTCCGTCCAGGTGCAGCGCCAGCAGGACGTCGAGCAGATTCAGCAGCCCAAGCCGCAGCGCGTCGTGATGAGCCACGGCGGCGAGAGCGAGGCGCCGGCTGCAACGCCCGCCAAGCGCGACACCGAAAAAGTCGGCCGCAACGATCCGTGCCCGTGTGGCTCGGGCAAGAAGTACAAGCGCTGCCACGGCAAGTGACGCAGAGAAGCGTTCCAATTCTTCCATTTGCACCCATCTTTGGTCCGCGTATAGTTCGGCGCACGGAGGATTTTGCCGGATGAAAGTCGAACTCGAGCCGGCCGCGGTGCGCGGATTTCGATTCGCCGGCGTCAGCGCGGGCCTGAAGAGCAAGGCGGGCGCGCTGGACCTGGGTCTTATCGCCGCCGATCGCCCGGCCGCCGCAGCCGCGGTGTTCAGCGCCAATCGTGTGAAAGCGGCGCCGGTTTATGTGACGGCGGAGCGCGTCAAGTCGGGCCGTTTGCAGGCAGTCGTCGCGAACTCGGGATGCGCCAACAGCTTCACCGGCGCAGAAGGGATGCGGCTCGCGCGCGACTCATGCGCGGAAGTCGCGCGACTTCTCGGATGCGCGCCGGAACTCGTCGTACCATCCTCGACCGGTGTAATCGGTCATCTCTACGACTTCGCGAAATTCAAAAGCGGCGCCGCCGATGCCGTACGATCGATCCGTGAAGACGGCCTGGCCGACTTCGCGCATGCGATCATGACGACTGACACGCGCGCCAAGACCGCCTCGACCAGCTTCAAGGCGGGCGGCGCGACGATCCGGCTTGCCGGCGCGGTGAAAGGCGTCGGGATGATCTCCCCGAAGATGGCGACGATGCTCGGCTACCTGGTCACAGACGCGATGATCGCTCCCTCTTTACTGAAAAAATCGCTCAAGTCCGCGCTGCCGGCAAGCTTCAACGCGATCACCGTTGACGGCGACATGTCAACCAACGACACGGTGATTATTATGGCGAGCGGCGCCGCGGAAAATCGCGCATTCGGCGCGCGCGAGCAGGCGACATTCGATCGCGCGGTCGGGGAAATTTCGGCGGCGCTCGCGCGCGAACTCGTGCGCGACGGCGAGGGCGCGACCAAGCTCGTGACCGTCGAGGTACGCGGCGCGCGCAATCCGGCCGACGCCGAGCGTGCGGCCCGTCAAATCGCGAACTCGCCGCTGGTCAAGACGGCGTTCTTCGGATGCGATCCGAACGTGGGCCGAATCCTGATGGCGGCTGGATCGTCCGGCGCGTACCTCGAACCCGACAAGCTGGTGCTGTGGATCGGCGGAGTGAAAGTTGCCTTGAACGGCCGGCTGCTGACCGAGGCGCTGGCGGATGCGGGGGCTGCGATGCGCGAGCGCGAATTTGCGGTGCGACTCGATCTGCGATTGGGGAAATCGAGCGCCCGGATTCTAACTTGCGACCTGAGCTACGATTACGTGCGAATCAACGCGGAGTACACGACCTGAGCGCAGGCAAACCCGGATGGCAAGCTTTATCGCGCGGCAAACATGCGGCCCGCGGCGTAAGTCACACCCCCGGCTGCTATTCCGATCAACATGCTTTCGAGTCCGCTGCGCCACCACGAACGGCTGGTGACGATCGTCTTCAGCGCGCCGACTCCGAACAGCACCGCGACGGTCGAGATGGCCGACACGATCAGGGCGCGGCTCGGCTCGAAAAAAATGTACGCCCAGACGGGCACTGCCGCGCCTGACAGATACGACAAGCCGACGGCAAAGGCGGAGCGGATCGGGCTGTCGAAGGATTCTTCATTGAAGCCCAGCTCCTCGCGCATCATCACGTTGCTCCATCGCTCGGGGTCCGAGGTGATGTGCGCGACGATCTGCTCGAGCAGCGGACCGGCGAAGCCCTTTTTTCGATAGATGGTGCTGATCTCTTCGCGCTCGCGCTCGGGCCATCGGCGGATTTCGTCGCGCTCGCGTTCTATCTCGCTTTGATAAAACTCGATTTGCGAGCGCGCGGAGACGAACGCCGCAAGGCCCATCGCTACTGCGCCGCCAAGCATCTCCGACAGTCCCGCCATCATCGCCGCGTTGCCGGTGACGAACGCGCCCGCGACGCCGGAGGTAACCGCGAACGAGGCGACCAGTCCGTCGTTCAGCCCGAGCATCACGTCGCGCACCCAGTTTCCGCCGGCGGCGTGGACCTGCTCGGTGTGATGGTCGTACTCGCGGCTGAGGATCGAAAAAGCCACTACTCAGTTCCTCCAGCGAGCGGCTCCACGACCGGCTGCGTGGCCGGGACGGCGCGGCGCTTGCGGCGATCGATCGACTCGCGGGCCGCTCTGACTTCGGCGACCATCCTGCGCGCGGCCGCGCGGTCCGGCCGATGGCCCAGGTAGGAGTAAAGAAAATCGAGCCGCGCTGCGCGGCACAGAAATCGCCCGATGCTGCGATCGAGATGCACCAGGTTCAGAATTCGGCGATTCCACGATACGCTGGCGGCGCGGCGGAAATCCTCGAGATCGATAAAGTACACTTTGAAGCCGCCGGACTCGTTTTCCTCGACCATGATGTTGGTCTCCTGCAGATCGCGGGTGTAAAGACCGGACTCGTGGAGGCGCCGGACTTGCGCGGCAACAGTATCGGAGATTTGTTTGCGGCGATGCACATCGCGTCCCTTGATTTCTCCGGGGCCGAGCATAAAGCGGCTCAGAGAGTCGGCGTTGATGAGTGCGCGGCTGACAAGATAGGAGGCTCGAATCGCACCCGCCTGGTACAGATCCATGGCCGCCAGCGGNTCCGGATGCGCGAAGCCNNGCGCCCGGAGCATCGCGGCGCCGGCGAGCGATCGCGCGGCGCGAGACCCGCGAAATCGCGCGTAAACGCCGCGGCTCCATGAGGAAACCTCGACGCGCTTTAAGAACGCGGGGCCGGCGCCGGGGAGGTCGAGGAATCCAGCCAGCGTGCGCGCTTCAGATTTGAGCACCCGNAAATCCGGCGACGCGATCAATTCGTCGGCGCGCTGGACGACCGCGCGCCAGTCCGGCGAACGCGCATAGAGGACGACAGTGCGCATGCGCGATCAAGCCTAGCCCTTTCGCGCGCCGATGGCATCGGGGGGCGCGCCGGCGAGGCGCTTGTTCACCCGGCCATGACAATCCAGCGCGCGAATGGCGAAACTCAGCCATTGAATCGCTTTGCGAGTTTTGCCCATTGCGCGTCGTCGGCGCCCGCGCGATATGGAATGTAAAACGCGACCCGGTCGAGCAGCCCGTCGTAACGATTCATCACCTTGTCGGCGATCTCGTCGTAGGTGCCCGCGACCGTGTACACGTCGAGCATCTCGTCGGTGATCTCCCTGGCCATCGAGACCCACTCNCCCCTGGCAGCCTTTTCGTTCAGCCGCTGGGCCACGTCGCCCCATCCGTGCGTNTCGAGCACGATCTTGTAGGTTCGCGTCGAGGCGTAGAACGAGATCTGCTGNCGNACGGCTTCGCGCATTTGTTTTATTTCGTCCTGGTTGTTGCCGGCGATCACGAACGCCGTCGATTGGATTTCGAAGTCCTTGCGCGAGCGCCCCGCCTTTTTCAGACCCTTCTCGACGTTGGGCAGCACGAATTCGCGCAGGTACTTGGGCGAGTTGAACGGATGCGCGTGGAGGCCCTCGCACAGTTCGCCGGCGAGCCGGAGGATATGTTCGTTGACGCCGGCGATATGAATCGGCACGTTCGAGTAGTTGTGATTGGCGGGAGTGAAGAACGGCGTCATCAACGAGAAGTTGTAGTACTTGCCCTGAAACGAAAGTTTCGCGCCGCCCTCCGACCAGCATTTGAAGATCGCGCGGAGCGCCAGGATGTACTCGCGCAGGCGCGGCACCGGAGCTTCCCACTTGGTGCTGTAGCGGCGCTCGATATGGCCCTTGACCTGGGTGCCGAGGCCGAGGATGAAGCGGCCCTCGGAAAGCGCCGCGAGATCCCACGCGATCGCTGCGGTAACCATGGGGCTGCGCGGAAACGCAATCGCAACCGAGGTGCCGATTTTGATTCGCCTGGTATGCTCCGCGATCAGCGCGGCTGGAAGAAAGCCGTCGTTGCCGACCTCGGGAATCCAGATCGCATCGAATCCGGCAGCCTCGGCGGCGCGGGCGGCGGCCGGGACATCGCGCAAGCTGCGCGTCGAGAGAGTGGTGTCGAGCTTCATAAATATCGCTCCCGCGTAAGTTTTTCGCCGAGCGGGCGGAATCGTAACAAAGCCCGCGGCGAACTGGCAAAGCCCGCCGTAAAGAAATGTGCGCGCTCAGCGGCGTGCGGATGCGCGGCTGCGAATCACGTCGAGCAGGCGGCGCGGGTAATCGCTGATCAGTCCGTCCACGCCCATGTCGAGCAGTTCCCGCATCGCGGCTTCCTCGTTCACCGTCCAGACGTGCACTTCGAGTCCGATGCGATGGGCAAACTCGACACTTTCGGGCGTGACGAGTTGCCACGACTCGTAGCTGGGCGGGATTTGGAGTGTGTCGCCGGGGGGGAGATAGTTGCCGGGACTGACTATCGCCTGAAAGAATCCGCCCGTTTCGAAGTACGAAAAGTTGGTCGGGATTTCCGGCGCCAGCATCCGGACCTCGTCGAGCGGTTCCTGGTGCTCGCTGGCGACAAGCACGCTCCTGCGCATCCCGGCGCGATCGATCACGCCGAGCATCGCCGCGACCACGCTCGGCGCGATTTGCTTGACCTCGATCTCTATCCGCAGTTTTGGAAATGCCGCAAGCACCTCGGCCAGACGCGGCATCCGGATACCCTTGTCTCTGAATGGAAAATTCACGCCGTCGAGCGTAAACATCCGGCCCGCGTCGGCCGCCGCAAGCTCGGCGTAGGTCATCTCGCGGATGACGCCGGCGCGTCCGCAAGTGCGCTCGAGATGGTCGTCGTGACTGACAACGATTTCGCCGTCGCGCGTCATATGGACGTCGAGTTCGAGATACTGAACGCCGATCGCGGCGGCGGCGGCAAATGCTTCGAGCGTATTTTCAGGATGCGTACCGGCGGATCCGCGATGCCCAAAGGCGCGCGGGAGTCCGGGCTTGAAGAAATCGGTATTGGGATGCTCGCGCATTTCAGATGCGACCTCGTCGCGACCCCAGCTCTAACCGGGAAGCTGCGAACTAGCAATGGCGATGGAAGAATGGAGCGATGCCGTGAGGCTGTGAAGAATTTAGATCAGAGCGCGGTGTCGGACTCCGAGGCTCCGAGCGCCGGGCCGTTGCGGCTGCTTGAAATTCTCTGTCCTCGGATATGCGCGCTCTTTGCGTGGCTGCGACGGAGCGTCACGTGGTACATGTCGGCGAACTTCGAGATCGCGGGTTTGCGCGCGGCGGTCGCGATGAAATGGCTGCCGAGGTCGGGCAGCTCGGCCAGTGCGGACTGGAAGCGATCCTTGATGTCGTCGAAGATCGCCTTCATCCGCGGCGAGACCTCGTGATTCTCGCCAAGTTTCTCGGTGAGAGGATTGACCCAGGCGCCGCCTTTTTCCATCGCGAAATGGAGATGGGGCCCGGTCGAAAGGCCGGTCGAGCCGACATTTCCGATGACCTGCCCCATATGAACGGAGCCGCCCGGCTTCACGTCGGAGCTAATCTTCGACAGATGACCGTAGATGGTGACCATCTGATGCTGATGCTGGATGCGGATGCAATTGCCGAGCTCGCCCTGCCATCCCGCACTTATGACAGTGCCATCGGCGACGGTTTTGACCGGCTCGCCCAATTTGGCGACCAGATCGACGCCGACATGAGGCCGGTACTCGTGCAGGATCGGATGATAGCGATGGAACGTGAAGCCCGAGGAAATGTACTGGAAATTGAGCGGAAACTTCAGGGACTGCGGACCGAGCGGATGGCCCTTTTCGTCATATAGATGAGCGCGGCCGTGTTCGTCGAGGAACGATATGGCAGTCAGCGTGCGGCTTCCGAAGCGGATTTGCGCCGCCTGCACGCCGCCGACGAGCATGTAGGAGCCGTCGCGGCTGACCTTTTCATCGTAAATCAGCTTGACCGCGGAGCCCGGCGCGAGGCGGTTGAGATCGTGGCGGTCCGAGAACGCGTCCTGCAGCGATGCGACGATTGGCTTGGGTATCCCGTTCTCGGCGGCTGCGCGCTGGAAGTTGTCCTTGACCGCGAACGTCAGCTTGATCGGGCGAATGAAATACTCGATCGGCCGCAGCCCAGCTTTCAGCACGCCGGCACCGAGGCTGGCCGCGGTGAGCGTGGTCTTTTCGTCGAGATCGTATTTGAGGCCGCGCATCTCGCCGGTCTCGGGATCCTTATATAGCGTCAGCGGATGCCCGCTGTGAAAATATCGGTTCGCGGTGATGCCCTGAATGTACGACGCCCACTGATGCGCGTCGTCCGGTTCCATCCCGGCCTCGCGAAGGTAGCTTTCGACTGGCGCGGTGCGGTCAAGCGTCATGCTGATTGTGATCGACGCAGGTGCGGGATCGGCGGATTCGGGCTGCTCGACTACGTCAGAGCCGTCCTTGCCGGCATCCAGTTCGGAGCTGAGCGTGTCGAGCGGCGAGGAAAGAGTCTGTGGATTTGCCTGGAAAAAAAGAAACAGCGCCGCGGTGGTCGCGATCAGGGCAACGACCAACCCCGTCAGCGCGCGCGGATATCCCAAAGAGCTTCTCCCCCGAGCCAGCATCACGAACGACGTTAGGTCATTTCAGCTATTCAAAGCAACCCGCGGTAGTGTATCCGTCTGATACACTACCTGATCATCTGTTTGCACTTCCGGTTATGGTGGCGACACACGCTTGCGCATTTCCGGTTACAATAGGCACAGAAGACACAGATAGCCCATTGCCCAGGCGACACATGAATCGGGAGTGCCAACCGCGCGCAACGGGATTGGACGGGGATGCGGATGACGATTGCTGCGGTTGATCTTGGGCGGCGCCGAATTGGGATCGCCGTCACCGACGCGGCCTCGATGGGGGCGCATCCGCTGGGTATCGTCGAGCGGCGCGCGCTCAAAAAGGATCTCGAAGCGATCGCCGCGATGCTGCGCGACCGCCACGTGAGCACGATCGTCGTCGGCCTCCCGCTCAACATGGATGGCAGCGAAGGCCCTGCGGCCCGCGGGGCGCGGCGGTTCGCGGCGAGCATAGCGGACGCGCTCGGCGTCAGCGTCGAGATGTTCGACGAGCGGCTGACGAGCTTCGAAGCGCGGGAGCGTCTGGCGCACATGCCGGCCAGGAAGGGCGCGCGAAAGACCGGGCTCGACGCGCTCGCGGCGGTGGTGATCCTCGAGGGCTGGATGCAAGCGCATCCGGACAGAGTCCCGTGCGGTGACGGCGGCTGATGAAAAACTGCGGCGCGAAATATATCCTCGGATCGGATGAAGCTTGCTGCATCAATCCTCGCAGTCGCGATCGTCGTGGGCGGAGCGTACGCCGCGTTCTCATACTACTGGCTGAGCCCCACGGAAAAATTTACGCCGCCACGCGAAGTCACGATTGAAAAGGGCGAGTCGTTTCGCCAAATCGCGCGAGCGCTCGCGGACGCCGGCGTGGTTCGAAGCGCGCTCGCGCTCCGATTGTATGGCCAGACGAGCGAGACCGCGCGCCAAATCAAGCCGGGCGACTATGCTTTCAACGGCGGCGAGCGGATTCCCGACGTGATGCGCCATCTGGTCTGGGGCGATTTCATCGTCGTGACAGTCACGATTCCCGAAGGCTTGACGGTCCATCAGATCGCGGAGCGGTTGGCCGAGACGGGGCTGGTCTGCGAGGACGAATTCGAGCAGGCCGCGCGCGACGGCGCGATGGTGCGCGCGCTGGGGCTGATGCCGCTCGGCGCGGAAGGCTACCTGTTCCCGGCGACGTACAGATTTTCGCCGCACGCGAAGACCAACGACGTGCTCGCCGCGATGCTCGCGCGGTTCTACCAGGTCCTGACGCCTGCGGTGGAAGAGCGGATGTTCGCGGCCGGCCTGGATGCGCGCCGGCTGGTCACGATGGCCTCGATCGTCGAGAAGGAAGCGAAGGCGCCCGGCGAGCGGCCACTGATCGCGGGCGTGTTCTACAATCGGCTGCGGCTCAAGATGCCGCTGCAATCCGACCCGACGGCGGAATACGCGTACGAATTGGATGGCGCCAAAGAGTCGGCCGCGAGTGCGGTTCACACAGCGTCGGCCTTCAATACGTACGACTTCACCGGCTTGCCGCCGGGACCAATCGCAAATCCCGGGCTCAAATCAATCGAGGCTGCGCTATCTCCGACGCATACCGAATTTCTCTATTTTGTCGCACGCGAAGGCGGCACTCATGTCTTTTCGAAATCGTTTGACGAGCATCGGCGCGCGATCGCACTCGAAGGGGGGGGGGGGCAATACCGGTAAAATAAGGTACTTCGGGCCGCCGATTGGACGGTCGCATCTGCGTCGAGTACGCTATAATTTCATTCTGTGGACAATCCGGTCGAGACAATCGGGATCGCCAGCGCGCGGATCGCGCGGCTAGCCGCCATCCGTGCGATGCTGTGCGCGGTTGCGCCAGCGCTGACCGCGATCGCGCTGGGAGCGTTGCTCACGCAGATTGGCGACGTGACCTGGACGCGGCTGGGATACCGGCTTGCGCCCGAGCGCGGCACCGTGCTCAGCCTCGCATTGATCGGCGCGGGCATCGTGGTGCTAGCGGCAGGATTGGTCATGGCATTTCGCGCGTATCGGCGGGCCAACGACTTTGTTGCGGCGGCAGCCGAGCTCGATGAGCGCCTGGATTGCGATCAGGAGATCGTGACGTTCGCCACGCTGGCCGATCCGTCGGCGCCGGAGAGCATCCGTGCGCGGCGCACGCCGCTGTTCCCGATTCTGTGGCGGCGCGCGATCGCGCTGTTCAGCGGCCTCGATGTTCGCCAGGAATTCAGACTCGAAGTCGGCGAGCCGCTCAAGCGATCCTCGATTTTTGCGGGCGTGGTCGCGCTTGCGATGGTGCTTGCGACATTGGGATTGGTGCGCGCACCGACGCCCGAGAATACTGAGGCCGCCAAGCTGCGCGCGATCGCCGAGGAGATCGCCAGAACATCGGCCAGTTCCGATGATTCCGCGCTGGCGGACAAGATTCGCCAGGCAGCCGACGCAATCGAAAACTCCAAGCTGCCGCCCGAAGAGAAAAAGAAGCGCATCGAGGAAGCGATGCGGGAAGCCGACAAGGCCGCTCAAAAGCGCAACAACAGCCAGTCGGGAAAAAATCAGGGCACCGGCAAGTCGAACGCGCAGAACGGAAACGGCAACGGCAAGAGCCAGGGCCAGGGCAACTCCGCGGGCGCGGGCAGCGGCGAAGGCAAGAGCGGGACGGGCGCCGGCCAGAACCCGGGCGGCGGGAGTTCGGGTTCGGGCAAAAGTGCGACCGGCAAGAACTCGGGCAAGAACGAAGGCGGAAAAGGATCGGCAAAAAACGACAAGAACGATCAGAACAAGGGCGACCAATCGAACCTCGAACTCCATGACGAACTCGCCAAAGCCGAAGCGCAGGTCGAGACCGCCAACGCAAAAAATCCCGGTCCCGCCAACCAGCCCGGCGAGGACAAGAATCAGGGCGGCGCCAGCCAGCCCGCCGATAAAACCAATCAAAAGGGCGGCAGCCAGCCCGATCCCAACCGACCCGGCAACATCCCGAAGCCGGGCGCCAACGGCGATCGCAATATTCCCGCCGCCGGCGGCAAGCCTAAAAATAACAAGGACATGGGCTCGAACCTCGGCGATACGCATCTCGGCGAGATGCCGACCTCAACCAATGCGCAGCGCTTCCTGAAGCCCGGCGAGAAGGGTGCGACAGTTGACATCAGGGATGCGCGCTACGTNATGTTCCGGCTGCCGGGNGCGCCCTCTTCCGGTAATGGCGGGAAAACGGTACTTGACACGGATCGGCCCACGGCGACGACGGGNTACGTCAATGCCCCGCTTGCGCCGACCAGCGACGACGCGNCGCCCGACGAACGACAACTGGTGCCGCCGCGCTATCGCGACATGATTCACTAGATTCAGGATAAGGAAGGACAACGGATGGGAGCGGCTCCTCAACAAGCTTCACCCGACCAGCGGGTCGCGGAATTTCGCAAGATTTTCTCGCGCGCCGAGAGCGAAGTCGCGCGCGTGATCGTCGGCCATCGTGAGGTCGTACGAAAAATGCTGACCGCGCTGTTTTGCGGCGGCCATATTTTGATCGAAGGCGTGCCCGGACTCGGCAAGACGCTGATGGTCAAGGCGGCCGCCGAAACGCTCGGGCTCAGCTTCAAACGAATCCAGTTCACGCCCGACCTGATGCCCTCGGATATCATCGGCACGCAGGTGCTGACCGAAGCCGACGGTCATCGCGATTTCCAGTTCAAGCCCGGCCCGATCTTCGCGCACATGGTGCTCGGCGACGAGATCAATCGCGCGACGCCCAAGACGCAATCGGCCGTGCTCGAGGCGATGGAAGAGCATCAGGTGACAGTCTTCGGCACCACCTACGTGCTCGATCCGCCGTATATCGTCCTCGCCACGGAAAATCCCATCGAGCTCGAAGGAACCTATCCGCTGCCCGAGGCGCAGATGGATCGGTTCATCTTCAAAGTCGTGATGGGATCGCCCAAGCCCGACGAATTGCGCGAAATCCTCAACCGCACCACTGGTACGGCGCAAGCCAGGATTCAGCCACTGTTCGAAGCTTCGCGCGCGCCGCGGGCGATCGAGGATCTCAAGGCACTCGTTCGCGAGGTGATGGTGGCCGAACCGCTCGAGCGTTACATCATCAGCGTGATCGGCGGATGCACTCCCGGCGGTCCCGGCGCGATCCCCGAGGTCTCCCAATACCTGCGTTTTGGGCCGAGCCCGCGCGGTGCGCAGGCGCTGATTTTGTGCGCCAAGGTTAACGCATTGCTCGCCGGCCGCGTGAGCGTGAGCTACGACGATATCGAAGACGCGATCGTCCCGTGCCTGCGCCATCGCTTGCTGCTCAACTTCCAGGCCGAGGCCGAAAGTGTTTCTTCCGAATCGATCCTCGAGCAGGTGGTAAAGCGGCTCAGGAAGCCGCGCACGTAGCCGATGTTCGGACTGCCGGACGAGTTCACGCCGGGTTTCCTTGCCCGGCTCGAAAAGCTCAGGATCAGAACCCGCCAGCGATACGCCGGGCTAGGCCGGGGGATGCATCTGTCGCCCAAGCGCGGCTCGTCGCTCGAGTTCAACGATTTTCGCCATTACTCGCCCGGCGACGACTTCCGTTACATCGATTGGGGACTTTACGGCCGCAGCGACAAACTCTACATCAAGCTTTTCCAGGAAGAGGAAGACCTGCTCACGTACATCTTCGTCGATGCGAGCGCGTCGATGGCGTATCCGGCGGGCGACCGCAAGTTCGAATCCGCGATCCTGACCGCGCTGGCACTTGCCTACGTCGCGCTGGCCAGCGGCGATCGCGTGATGCTGCGGGTGCTTGGCGGCAGCGGCGGGAAGGTGGATCCGTCGTTCGTCAACGGCCGCCATCGAATCGTCGAGCTCGCGCGCCGCCTTGCCAATCTCAGGCCGGGCGGGCAGTTCGATTTCGCGACTTCGCTGGCGACCGAGCTGCTCGCGATTCGGCGCACCGGCAAGGTGTTTATCGTTTCCGACTTCCTGATGCTGCTCAACTCGGTAACGCGCGGGCTTGGGATGTTCACCGCGGCCTCGATGGACCTGACGGCCGTGCAGATTCTTGGCGAGCGCGAGCTCAACGGCCAGGGCCTCGACGGCGACGTAGAGGTAGTCGATTCCGAATCGGGCGAGCGGCTGCGGGTCTCGATCGGCGAGCGCGAACGCACGCAGTATCGCGAGACGATGCTGCGTCTGACGCGCGAAATAAAATCGTTCTGCCTCAAGCGCGGGCTGCATTACGCGCTCTACACGACCGACCAGGACTTCCAGAATTTCTTCGTCCGTGCGGTGAGCGACCTCGGCCTGGGGCACTGAAGATTTATCCGATGGGATTCCTTTATCCAGGCGCGCTCGTATTTTTCGCCCTCGTGCCGGCGCTGGTGCTGGCATATCTGGCCAAGGAGCGTCCGGCGCGCGTGACGGTCTCGAGCGTGCTGGCGTTCCGCGCGCTGCGCGGTTTTCGGCGCGAGCGTTTCGGCGGATGGCCGCGGCTGGATTGGATGTTCTTCGCCGAGGTCTTCATCCTGAGTCTCGCGGTGCTCGCGATGGCGGGTCCGTTCATCTGGAAGAAAACCGCTCCGCTGGCAGTCGTGATCGACAATTCCGCCGCGATGCAGGCGCTGACGCCAGGGGGTAAGAGCCGTTTCGAGGTCGCGCGCGAAAAGCTCGACGCCGCCTTGTCCGCCGAAGACGGCGGCGGCGAAATCTCCGTTTACGTCACCGCGCCGCAGCCGCGCCGCGTGGCGCTCCCGTTCAATACCCTGACCGAGGCGCGCATCGCGCTGTCGCGAATCAAGCCGACCGATGCGCCCAACGATCAAACGACGCTCGAGAACTTTCTCGGCAACCTCGCCTCGGAAGCGCGCGTCGCAAAGGTGATTTTTGCCGGCGCCAACGCGCTCGCCGCGCCGGTTCCCGCGCGAATTCATCCGATCGCGGTGGGCGACGCGGTCGCAAACGCCGCGATCGGCTCGTTCTCGATCCGGCGTGAAGTGCTTGGCGCGGAAGCCCTTCACGCGAGCCTCTCCATCGCCAACTTCAGCCCTGAAACCCGCACGCTCGAACTCGTCGTGACCGGCGACGGCAAAGAAATCGCCCACGCCAAAGAAGCTCTCGGCGCGCGTCAGACCGCTACGCTCGAGTTTCCCGCGATCCCGCCCGCGCGGATTTACGAGGCAAAACTCGCGCCCGACGACGCGCTCGCGCTCGACAACGTCGCCTATGCGACGGCAGGCTCCGTCAAGAACGTGTCGATTCTTTTCATCAGCCCGACACCGGCCGACGCCGCGGGCCTGAATTCAATTCCCGGCGTCGAGGTCACCGCGCGAAGCCCCGATTCCTACTCACCCGGCGATCTCGGCAACTTCGATCTCGCCATCTTTGAATACGCCACGCCCAAGGAAATCCCCGGCGTGAACACGATGCTCGTGATGCCGCCGCCGGGCGATCCCGTTTTCGGATTGACGGTGACGCCGACCGCGAAGGTCCAGATTGCCGGATGGCGCACGACCGACACGCTCACCGATTCGGTGAATTTCCGCCTGCTCAGTCTGCGCGGGGGCGAGTATTTCGGGACTCATCCATGGATGAGTCAGGCGGTCGGCGGCGACGGCGGCGCGATCGTGCTGAAGGGCGAGCGCGGAGCGCATCGTTTCGTCGCGACCGGCTTCAATCCGTTTCCGTATCTCGGGCGGCGCAACCTTCCCATGTCGGTGCTGACGCTCAACGCCATCAGTTATCTCGCCGGACTGGGGGCAAGCAGCGGATACCGGACCGGACAGCCGTGGCTGGCGCCGGCGGGGGTAGAGCGCGTGATAATCCCGTCGGGAAGCGCGGTGGCAGCTCATCCCGGCACGCTTTTCACCGCGGTTTCGGAGCAGGGAGTCTATGAACTCGTCGGTCCCGGCGGCGCGAAGACGCCGCGCGCTGTGAATCTTGCCGACTTGACCGAGTCGGATCTCTCCAGCTCGGCGCCGCTCAAAGTCGAAGCCGCAAATTCGGGTTCCGCAGCCGCGCCGATAATGGAAAAATCCTCGCTTAGCGATTACATTCTCGCCGCGATTATCGCGCTGACCGCTCTGGAAGCCCTCATCGTCTATCGGCGTCGCCGCATCGCCGAGGCCGCCGCGCCGTGATTCCAACAGTCTTCCCGCACGATTTGAGCTTCGCTCATCGCGAGGTGCTCTATCTGCTCGCGATTCCGGCGATCGTGCTGCTGTGGGGTCTGGTCAACGCGCGCGAAATTCGCCGCGTGTATCCGCCGCTGATGCGCGCGATAGTGCTCGCCCTGTTGGTCGTCGCGTTCGCAAATCCGCAGCAGGTGATGCATTCCGAGGGCGTAGCGCGGCCCGCAATCGTCGACGCGAGCGCCAGTATCACGCCAGCGATGCGCGCGTGGACGCTCAAGCTTCTGCGCGACGACCTTGGGCTGCGCGCGGGAGATCCCGCATACATGTTCGCGGCCAGCGCAGTCCCTCAATCGATTGGCGCCGTCGAATCGGCGTTCGCCAACGGAACCGGATGCGCCGAATGCGGGCCCGGCGCGACCAACCTCGAGCGCGCTCTACCGTATCGCCGCAGATCCCGACGCGCACGGCGGCCCGGCCGTGATGGTGACGGACGGATGGCAAAATCGCGGCGACGCGGAGCGCGCGATAAGCGCGATTGTCTCCGCCGAGATTCGCCTCGACATCTTCACGCCGCCCGGCGCGCGTTCGATCCCCAACGTCGCGATGACGGCGCTCTCGCTCCCGCCGGCGCTGGAGAAAGCCGTCCCGTTCGCGCTGGGCGTTACGATGGATAATTTCAACGATGGGCCAGTGACCGGAACAATCACCATCGAGCGCGACGGCGCGCTAATCGATGAGCGCAAAGTGACGCTGGCGCGCGGCTCACAGCGCTTCGACTTCCCGGTCCGCACCGAAACCGCCGGCCTGGCTTCGTACACCGCCGCCTTCAAGCCCGACAATCCCGCGCTCGACGCGTACCCCGAGGACGACTCTCTCAAAGGATGGGTGGGAGTGGGCGCGCGCCGCAAAGTTCTGATTCTTACCGACAGCGCCAGGGACGCGAGCTATCTCGGCATCGTCGTCAATCGGATGGGACTCGAACCAACCGTCGTGCCCGTCACCGGCGGGACCTGGGACGGCGCCGTCTCGGGTTACGACGCGATCCTGATTAACAACGTGCCGAGCGAACGAATCGCGCCGGCCGCGCAGAACGCGATGGCGGAGTACGTGCGTCGCGGGGGTTCGCTCGGGATGATCGGTGGCGATTCGAGTTTCGGCCTTGGCGGTTATGCGGACAGTCCGCTCGCGGCCGTGATGCCGGTGACGATGAAGCCGCCGCAGCACAAGGAAAAGAAACGCGCGCTGGTACTCATTATCGACAAGTCGGGCTCGATGGGCCGCAACGACAAACTCACCTACGCCAAAGCCGCGGCTGAGACCGTCATCAAAACTCTCAAGGACAACGACCTGATAGCCGTCATCGGATTCGACTCGCAGCCGTTCGTCGTCATCCCGCTGCAGTCCATCGCGCAGAGCCGCCCGTATTTCGATCAGATGATCAACCGGCTCTCCGCGCATGGCCAGACTTTCATGATTCCAGCGCTGCGCGAGGCCGAACGCACGCTCGGCAGCAGCGGCGCACAGGTCAAGCACGTCGTCATCCTCACCGACGGCGAGACGGGAGGCACCGCCGAGATGTACTATGATCTGGTCTCGCGGATGCATCATGACGCCGGCACGACGATCTCGACGATCGCGATCGGCCGGGACGCCAACGTGGACCTGCTCCAGGCGATCGCCAGGTACGGCGGCGGTTCCTACTATCAGACCGACAGCCCGCGCAATCTGCCCCAGCTTTTCGTCGAAGACTTTCGCGCCCACGGCGGCGAGATCACGATGGTGGAAAAAGAATTCACAGCGCGCAGCGAAAGCCCTGACGCGATTTTGAAAGATCTCGCGGGGCGCCAGATGCCGCGGCTCAAGGGCTACGTCTCGACCGAGATCAAGCCGCGCGCCACGATGAGCATGTACGTGGATCGCAGCGGCACGCGCGAACCCGTCATCGCGAGCTGGAGGTACGGCGCGGGCAAAGCGCTGGCGGTGACCACGGACGCGAGCGGGCGATGGTCCGGGAGGTGGGTCAGCGCGAATGTTTTTCAGCCGCTTTGGGATCGCATGCTCGCCTGGATGACGCCGGAGATGCCCGCCGAGCCCAAAATCGACGTCGCACTCGGCTACAACGCAGGCCGGATCAATATCAAGCTAACCGACTACAGCGCCGCGCCGGGCAACGCCGACCGCCTGGCAACCGTGCTCGTGACGCGGCCCGCCGGGACCAGGACTGAAACCGCACTCAGCGAAGAAGTTGTGGGCGAGTTGTCGGGATCGATCGACGCGCCCGCCCCCGGCAATTACTACTTCGAAGTCCGCTCGCCTGCCGGCAAGGACAAGAAGTTCCCGCCGCTCGCGTTCACCGTCAGTCCGTCCGTCAACGCCGAACTGCCGCGCCCCGAGCCCAACTACGGCCTGCTCGAACAACTCGCGTCGGCCACCGGCGGGCGTCTCAATCCGTCGCCGGCGGAAGTCTCGACCGAACGCGCCACGCTCGAGCGCCGCGTCTCGATGAATCCGTACCTGCTCGTCGCCGCGATGATTATGCTTATCGCCGAGGCGCTGGTCCGCCGCCTCACTGCATAAGAGTATTCCACTTTTCACTCATTCGAGGGGGCGAACGCTTACGACGCCGTGCGACTCAGGACGATTCGCACCACGCGGCCGAGGTCGGCCTCCAGCATGTGAATCCGGCGAACTTCGCTGACCGGCCGCGCGCCCATCCTGGCGATTGCCTCGAGCATCAGCCCTTCACTCATCCCGTGGCGCATCTCGCCGATCAGAATCTTCGCGATGTACCCGGCCTCGAATGCCGATGCGCGCGCGAACAACTCGCGCAGCGCGTCGAGCTTGTGGTCGCGTGCGTGGCGCCCCTCGATAGCGGCGATCGCGGCGAATTTTTCGTTGAGCTCACGAATCGTAAGCGTGGGTTCAGGGTCGGCCGCGCGAAGCTTGAGCGTCATCTCGATCGCCTCGCCGAAGTCTTCGGCGGCGGCAAAGATGTCTTCGCCCTGGTCTGCGCTGTCCGTCATCTCCGCGACGATTTTCCAGATTGCGCGGCCGCTTATTTTGGTGCGCTTCTCCCCGCCCAGCGCGACCGCGCGGCCGGCCATGAATCGCGCCGCGATTTCCGCTTCATCGATGTCGAGTGAGGCCAGAAATGTGCCTACCGTCTCGGCCATCTGAAGCCGGCTCTGAGTCTGGCCGAGCGATTGGCAGACGATTGCGAAGTCGTAAAACGAGGCCACGTCCGAGATTAAGGCTGCCCGCGCCTCCTCGCGCAAGCGCCGGTCGCGGCGACGGCAGCGCAGTATTAAGCCATTGGCAGGGGCCGCGCGCGACAACGGAGCGCGGCCTTAACACTGGGTGCAGGGGTCACCCCTGCATCGGATGCGCTTTTACGAACGGCAAAAATGCTTTCAGGAATGCGTCGCGGCCCTCGTCCATGAATGCGTGTCCCACGCCCGCGATGATGTGTAGTTTCGCAGCGGGTATCTGCGCCGCGATTATCTCGGAGTTCTTCGCCGGGATCAGCACGTCGTCGGCGCCGGTCACAACCAGCGTCGGCGCCTTGATTTGCGGCAAGCGGTCGAACGTTTTCAGCGTGTAGGTCCCTTCGAGTTGGCGTTGGAACGCAAACGGTGGGGTCGGATGCTTGAGCAGGCGCGCAATCGCAGCCTCGAGCACGGCGCGATTTTCCGCGATGTACTTTGGCGTGTACGTGAGCGGCCATGAGCGCCGAACCAACTCCTCCGGCGCAACACCCTCGCGCGGCGCGGTCAGAATTTTCAGCGATTCGAGCGGCGGCGGCACGGCGTGCGTGCCACCCGCCGTGGTGCATCCAAGCGTGAGCGTGGCCGTTCGACCCGGATGCCGCAGCGCGAACTCCTGCGCGATCATCCCGCCCATCGAGACGCCAAAGATGTGCGCCCGCGCAACTTCGAGCTTGCCGAGCAGCCCGGCGGCGTCATCGGCAAACATCGCGATCGAATACGGCGCGTCAGGCTTGTCGCTCTGCCCCGTACCACGATTGTCGAACGTGATCACGCGAAACGTGCGCGCGAGTTCGGCCACCAGCTCGGGATCCCATACCGCGGAACTGGCGCCGAGACCCATGATCATCAGGAGCGGCTCGCCTTTCCCGGCGACATCGTAGTTGAGGCTCACTTCGCCGACTTGAATCTTTGGCATTTCGAGCTCCTTTCCCGCAGCGCCAACGGCCGCCCGCTTTACTTGTTAATGCAGAATCCCCGCTTCTTCATGTACTCGACGGAGTTCCCGGTTAGCGCGGATTGCGCGGTCGCATCGGCCCGATAGATCGAGTTGTGCTGCGGATCGTAATAGCACATCAGCTCGATAGCCTGGCCCAAAGGAATCTGAAATTCGACTGACTCGGGAGCGTTGGGCGGCACGTATGAACTCGCCATCGGTATCGTCGCCGGCTGCGACGACGGCGCCGGCGCCGCAAGCCCTCCCGTGACCTGGCACATCTTGACCGCATCGATCTCGCAACTGCCTGCTGCGGCGGGCGATATCTGCATGTTTGCCAGATCCATCCCCGGCGATTGCGGCTTCTTGCTCGAGCACGACGTCGTGGAGGTTGCGGTCGCCACGATAAAAGCCAGTGCCCCGGTCCCGGCAAGTCTCAAGATGCGATGCTCTGTCATCTCAGGATTCGCTCCCGGATTTCAGGCGGCCGGCGAGGCAATCGCGGCGACGTCGATTCGCGCACGATCTTCGAGTTCAACCTTGCGACATCTGAGGATCAGCTCGCTGCGCACGATGTAGGCGGTCTCCTCGATCTCGATTCCGTGGCGAGCAAGGATCTCACGGAGCCGGCCCAGCGTGTAATGCGTGATGTGCTCGTNCTTGTATCCGCCGGGCATCAGGAAGCCGTAGATCGGTTCGATAATCCGCCATCCGATCGTCGCATAGTCGGGCGTGCCGAGGATAAGCCGGCCACCGG
>JGI20191J14862_1000145_pt1 | contig 23932 bp, 19 predicted proteins | sample NGESurdeep092012_7_FD_14862 | JGI IMG/M metagenome (IMG submission 14862)
CGTGGGGTTTGATGTCGATCGACATGCCGCTTGGCCCTCGGTTGCGGGCCGCTCCTGTCCGTTAGCATCGAGATGGAGAAAGAATCGGGCTCGCGCAAGGGGGCCAAGGGGACTTGTGATGCCGGCGGACCGGCTGGAACGCGGGCCGTCCTTGCGGCATGGTGTCCCGATGTACCGGGAGACCAAGTGTTGAGCATCACCATCGCAGACATTGAAGCCGCCCGCCGCGTGATCCAAGGCGCCGTGCTGCGCACCCCCATGCTGCCGGCGCCCCGGCTGTCCGCGCTCACCGGCGCGGACGTCTATGTCAAATACGAGAACCTGCAGGTCACCAATTCGTTCAAAGATAGAGGCGCGCTGGTCAAGCTCGCCTCGCTCAGCGAGGCCGAGCGCAAGCGCGGCGTCATCGCCATGTCGGCCGGCAATCACGCCCAGGCGGTGGCTTATCACGCCGCCCGGCTCAAGATTCCGGCAACCATCGTCATGCCGGTGACCACGCCGTTCGTGAAGGTGGCGGCGACCCGCTCGCATGGCGCCGAGGTGGTGCTCGATGGCGAGACGGTGGCGGAAGCACAAGCGCGCTGCGAACAGATGCAAGCCGAGCGCAGTCTCACGCTGGTGCATCCTTATGACGACGCCCGCATCATCGCCGGGCAGGGCACCATCGCGCTCGAAATGCTGGAGGAGGTTGCCGATCTCGATTGTATCGTGATCCCGATCGGCGGCGGCGGGTTGATCGCCGGCAACGCCATTGCCGCGCGGGCGGTGAAGCCGGACATCGAGATCGTCGGCGCCGAAGCAGCACTTTATCCGGCGGTGTGGAATGCGCTCAAGCGTGAAAGCCGGCCGATCGGCGGGCCGACGCTGGCGGAAGGCATCGCGGTCAAGAATGTCGGNAANCTGACNTTGCCGGTGATCCGCGANNTGGTNTCNGANATNATNCTGGTCNNCGAGGCGCATCTGGAACGCGCGGTCAACGCCTATCTCACTTTGCAGAAGACCATGGCGGAAGGCGCCGGCGCTGCGGGCCTGGCCGCCATGCTGGCGAAGCCCGAGCGCTTCCGCGGCAAAAAGGTCGGCCTCATTCTGTGCGGCGGCAATATCGATCCGCGCATCTTGGCGTCCATTATGGTGCGCGAGCTCGAGCGCGAGACCCGCATCGTCTCGTTCCGCCTCACCATTCCGGACCGGCCCGGCGTGCTCGGCACGATCGCGACCCGGTTCGGCACGCTCGGCGCCAACATCCTGGAGGTCGATCACCGCCGGCTGTTCCTCGACGTGCCGGCCAAAGGCGCCAAGCTCGACGTGACGATCGAGACGCGCGACGCCGCCCACGCCGCGGAAATCCTGGCGGCGCTCGCCGCCGACGGCTATCAGCCGGTGCGCATCGAGACCGCCGCCGCCATCGAGTGAGCGTCGGGTATGAATATTCCGCCGGCGGACGGCCGCGCAGCGGTTTATTGCCGTGCAAGACCATTGCGCTGAAAAATATGGCTGCGGCGGGCAATATCCTTTCACGATTGCGGCGTGCGGCATGACAATCGGCATCATTGCGCGCGCGCGGCGATGGAGTTATTGCCGATCAAGATCGCATCAAATTTGAAATGGTATTGCCGTTATAAGTTCGGCGGTAGCATCGGCGGCGCGTGTTAGCCGAAAAAAGCGAATGCTATTTCCGGTTTGACTTAGATGTTTCCGCGCACATTAAGTGCGGCATGCTTGATATCGTTCCTCGAATTAGCAGCGAAGATGTATCGGCTCTGCCGGTGGCCGAGCGACTCGCATATCTACGCCGCGCGATCGACGGTTCCATCGTCTTTACGCACGGCTTCGGCATCGAAGGCCAGCTCATCTTCCATTGGATTTGCGAAGGCAACATCGACATCGACGTGGTGACGCTCGATACCGGGCGGCTGTTTCCGGAAACTTATCAACTGTGGGCGGAGACGGAACGCCGTTATGGCCGCCGCATCCGCGCGATCTATCCCAATGGCGCGGCGCTGGAACGGCTGGTGGCCAAGCAGGGCATAGACGGCATCTACGAGTCGAAACAGGCGCGGCTGGCATGCTGCGATGTGCGCAAGACGAGGCCGCTCGATCGTGCGCTCGCCGGGGCGGCGGCGTGGATCACCGGCCTGCGCGCCGACCAAAATTCGAACCGGCGCGACGCCGGGCTGGTCGGCTTCGACGCCAGCCGCGGCCTGCTCAAGTTCAACCCGCTTTTTGATTGGACGCGCGACGCCGTTTTGGCGGAGGCGCGCCGCCACGATGTTCCGATCAATGCTTTGCACGCCAAGGGCTTCGTTTCGATCGGTTGTGCGCCGTGTACGCGCGCGCTCCGCCCCGGCGAACCCGAGCGCAGCGGGCGCTGGTGGTGGGAACAAGATGGCAGCCGGGAATGCGGGCTGCATCTGCCGAAAAGGGCCGCAGGATAAAAAGCTAATTGCGCCGTGCGGGAACATCTTAAGTTCCAATCGTGCCGCATTCCGGAACTCCTCAGTACGCCGCGCGTTGTCGGAGATCATGCCGCTGCTTGCGGCTCAATCTCAGAGGTTTGCCATGGCTTCAACCTATATGGTCCGCGCGCCGGACACCGATATTCGAGCGATGGCCGGCGTCAGCGACGTCCTGCTCGCGATCGGGCGCATCGTGTTCGCCGTCATCTTCATTTCGTCGGGACTCGAAAAAATAATGGATTTACCCTCCACCGCGGCGGCAATCGGCTCGAAAGGCCTTCCGATGCCGCAGGTGCTGGCGATCGCCACCGCCGCGTTAGAACTCGGTGGTGGCCTGCTGATCGTGCTCGGATGGCAGACGCGATGGGCAGCACTCGCGCTGGCGGTGTTTACGCTGGTGGCCGCCTATTTTTTCCATGACTTCTGGCACATGCCGATGGGCACCGAACGCGCCGATGCGATGATCCACGCGATGAAGAACCTGTCGATCTTCGGCGGCTTCCTGATGCTGGCGGCGGTCGGCGCCGGGCGCTATTCGCTCGACGGCCCCTGTACGGTGCACACGCGCCCGCACGAGGCCTGACGTGAACTTTTCTTGCGCATGAGCTTTTCCGAAAACCGGTTCCCACTTTAAACCGGTTCCCACTTTTTCGGGATCATGCGCCGCGCTGCATCGCGCGCCAGACGCGCTCCGGCGTCGCCGGCATCTCGATGTGCTTGATGCCGAATTCGGACAGCGCATCGACCAGCGCGTTGGCCACCGCCGGTAGCGCGCCGACGCAGCCGGCTTCGCCGGCGCCCTTGACGCCGAGCGGATTGGTCTTGGTCGGCACCGGATTGCTTTCGACCTTCATATCGCAAAAATCGTACGCGTGCGGCATGGCGTAATCCATGAACGAGCCGGTGACGAGCTGGCCTTGCGCGTCGAAATGGATGTCCTCCATCAACACCTGGCCGGCGCCCTGCGCGATGCCGCCATGGATCTGGCCGTGCAGCAACAGCGGATTGAGCTCGGTGCCGACGTCGTCCACCACGGAATAGCGCACGATCTCGACCTTGCCGGTGTCCTGCTCGATCTCGAGTTCGCAGATGTGGCAGCCGTTCGGATAATTCGCCACCGGCGCGGTGTAGACGGCGTTGGCCGAGAGGCCGGCCTCCATGCCTTTCGGAAGCTTGGTGGGATCGAAGGAGTCCCTGGCGATTTCCTTCACCGTCAGCGTTCGATTGGTCGCTTTGCTTGAAAATACACCCTCGGCGAAATTGAGTTCGTCGGGATTGACTTTGAGTAGATGCGCGGAGATGGCGCGCGCCTTGGCCACGATCTTCTCCGACGCCAGGTGGAAGGCGGAGCCGGCCATGGTCGCCGAGCGCGAGCCGCCGGTGCCTTCGCCGTAGAACACCTGATCGGTGTCGCCCTGCACGTATTGCACCTCGTTGGGATCGAGCCCGAGCCGGTCGCAGACTAGTTGCTTTAGTACCGTCTCATGGCCCTGGCCCTGACTGTTCGAGCCCGAGAATATTGTCGCCGTGCCGGCGCGGTCGAAGCGCACCTCGGCGCCTTCCGTGCTGGCGGCGGCGGCGCGCTCGATGGTGTTGGAAAGGCCGAACCCGCGCAGCTTGCCGGCTTTACGCGCTTGCGCCTTGCGCGCCTTGAAGCCTTTGAAATCGGCAAGCTCGAGCGCCAGGTCCATGTTCTTCTCGAACTCGCCGCTGTCGTAAGTGAACGTGAGCCCGGTCTTGAACGGCATCGCGCTCGCCGGAATGTAGTTGCGCCGGCGCAGCTCAGTGGGATCGATGCCCAGTTCGTCGGCGGCGAGATCGACCATGCGCTCGATCACGTAGGCGGCCTCGGGCCGGCCGTTGCCGCGGTAGGGTCGCACCGGATTGGTGTTGGTGAACACGCCAGTGATGTCGACGTGGATCGCCGGCGTGCGGTAGCAGCCGGCCAGCGTCCCGGCATTGAACATGAAGGCCGGCATGGCGTGCTGCAGATAGGCGCCGATGGCGGCGAATGTCTTCACCCGCAGCCCGATGAAATTTCCGTCCTGGTCGAGCGCGAGTTCCGCTTCGGTGACATTATCGCGCGCCTGCGCATCGCTCAGGAAAGATTCCGAGCGCGTGCTGATCCATTTCACCGGCCGCCCGGTGAGTTTGGAGGCCAACAGCACCAGCGGGGTTTCGTTGAAGATCGGCGACTTCATGCCGAAGCTGCCGCCGGTGTCGCCGGTGATGATGCGGATTTTGCTCTCGGCGACCTTGAGCACTTTGGCGAGATCCGCGCGCACCGGATGCGGGCGCTGCAAGGCGGTGTAGAGCGTGTAGCGCCCGTCGGCGGCATGATAGTCGCCGACCGCGCCGCGCGGCTCCATGGTGACGGCGGTGACTCGGTTGATGACAAAACGATGCTTCACGATGTGCGCCGCGCGCGCAAAGGCGGCATCGGTCGCGGCCTTGTCGCCGATCAGCTCGACGAAACAGATATTGTCGGGGCAATCGTCCCACACGCGCGGCGCGCCGGGTATGGGCGCCGCGGCGGTGGAGGTCACCGACGGCAAGGGCTCGTAGTCCACTTGGATCAGCTCAGTGGCGTCATGCGCCTGCGCCACGGTCTCGGCCACCACGAAGGCCACGCCATCGCCGAGCCAGCGCACGCGATCCGCCGCCAGGATCGGATAGCGCGGCTTATACTGGGGCGAGCCGTCGCGCCGCTTGAGGCCGCCCGGAACGGGCAGATCGCCATAGCCCGCCGCCTTCACATCGGCCGCGGTGAGAACGCACAGCACGCCGGGCGCCGCCTTGGCGGCCGCGATGTCGATCGCCTTGATCTTGGCGTGCGCATGCGGCGAGCGCAGCACCACGCCATGCACCAGGCCGGGCAGCTTGATGTCGTCGGTATAGCGGCCGCCGCCTTGGATCAGCCGCGGATCCTCGAAACGCGACACGCCTTGACCGATTGCGAATTCGCCCATGGCAACGTTTTACCCGTCGATTTGCGGAATCACCGGACGGTGACGAGGAAGGATTAGGAGTTGCGGGCGTTCAGCCCTTTTTTAATTTTTCCGCCACGCGCGGCGCGAAATAAGTCAGCACGCCGTCGGCGCCGGCGCGCTTGAAGGCGGTGAGGGTTTCCCACATCGCGCGTTCGCCGTCGAGCCAGCCGTTGTTCGCCGCCGCCATGATCATCGCGTATTCGCCCGACACCTGATAAGCGAAAGTCGGCATGGCGAAGGCGTCCTTCACGCGCTGCACGATATCGAGATAAGGCAGGCCGGGCTTGACCATGATCATGTCGGCGCCTTCCTCGATGTCGAGCGCGACCTCGCGCAGCGCCTCGTCGGTATTGCTGAAGTCCATCTGATAGGTGCGCTTGTCGCCGGTCAGCGTCTTGCTGGAGCCGACCGCGTCGCGGAACGGGCCGTAGAACACCGAGGCGTATTTCGCCGCATAGGCCATGATCGACACATCGATGAAATTTTCCGCATCGAGCCCTTTGCGGATGGCGCCGACGCGCCCGTCCATCATGTCGGAAGGCGCGATGATGTCGCAGCCGGCCTGCGCCTGCACCAGCGCCTGCTTGACCAGCACGGCGACGGTCTCGTCGTTGAGGATTTCGCCGTCGCGCAGCAGGCCGTCATGGCCGTGGCTGGTGAAAGGATCGAGCGCCACGTCGCACAGCAGGCCGACCTCCGGCACTTCCTTTTTGATGGCGCGGATGGCGCGGCAGACCAGATTGTCCGGGTTGAGTGCCTCGCTGCCGGTCTCATCGCGCAAGCTCGGATCGGTATAGGGGAACAGCGCGAGACAAGGGATGGTCAGCTTGGCGGCGCGTTCGGCTTCGCGCACCGCCTGGTCGACAGTGAGCCGCTCGACCCCGGGCATGGAGGGGACCGGGACGCGCGCATTGTCGCCTTCCATGACGAACAGCGGCCAGATCAGGTCGTCGGTGGTGAGCTGGTTTTCGCGCACCATGCGGCGCGCCCAGTCGCTGCGCCGGTTGCGGCGCAGGCGGGTGGGCAGGTCAAGGCGTTCGCTATCCGCCGCCGCCTCATGCACGATGGGCGTCAAACGGGTGCGGGCTTCGATGGGGCGGCCGAATTTGATTGCCATGGGGGTCTCCTGGGCCTCTTTTTAGCCGTTCCGGGGAGCGCCCGCTACCCGCATAACATCCTGTCATTGCCGGGCTTGACCCGGCAATCCATGATGGGGGGCGGCAATCCCTGACATGCCTCATGGACCCCCGGGTCAAGCCCGTGGGTGACAGAAAATAAAATGGATTTCACCCTCACCGAAGAGCAACGCGCCTTTCAGGCGACCGCGCGGCAATTCGCGCGCGAGCAGATGATGCCGCATGCGCGCGACTGGGACGAAGGTGAGATTTTTCCGGTCGAGGCGCTGCGCAAGGCGGCGGCGCTCGGCTTCGGCGGCATCACCGTCAAGGAAGACGTCGGCGGCTCGGCGCTGACCAGGCTCGACGCCGCACTCATTTTCGAGGAACTGGCGCAGGGCTGCACCTCGACCGCCGCCTATATCTCGATCCACAACATGGCGGCCTGGATGATCGACGGCTTCGGCGGTGACGCGGTGCGCAAGAAATTTCTGCCCAAGCTTTGCAGCATGGAGCATTTCGCGAGCTACTGCCTGACCGAGCCGGGCGCCGGCTCCGATGCCGCGGCCCTCACGACGCGCGCGCGCCGTGACGGCGATGCTTACGTGCTTGACGGCAGCAAGGCGTTCATCTCCGGCGGCGGCGTGTCCGATATCTATGTGGTGATGGCGCGCACCGGCGAGCCGGGCCCGCGCGGCATTTCCACCATCGTGGTGGAGAAGGGCACGCCGGGTTTATCGTACGGCGCGCGGGAGAAGAAGCTCGGCTGGAAGTCGCAGCCGACCGCGATGGTGAATTTTGAAAATTGCCGCGTGCCGGCGGCAAACCTTATCGGCCACGAAGGGCAAGGCTTCCGCATCGCCATGGCCGGGCTCGACGGCGGGCGGCTGAACATCGGCGCCTGCTCGCTCGGCGGTGCGCAGTTCTGCCTCGACCGCACCATCGCGTACATGAAAGAGCGCAAGCAGTTCGGCGCGCGCCTGGCCGATTTCCAGGCGCTGCAATTTCGTATTGCCGACTACGCCACCGAGATCGAAGCCGCGCGCTTGCTGCTGCATCGCGCGGCGGTCGCGGTTGGCGAAGGCGAACCCGCCGCCACGCGGCTGGCCGCGCAGGCCAAACTCCTTGCCACCGATACCGGCTTCGCGGTGGTCAATGGCTGCCTGCAACTGCACGGCGGCTATGGCTACCTGCGCGATCATCCGATCGAGCGCGTGTTGCGCGACGTGCGCGTGCACCAGATCCTGGAAGGCACCAACGAGATCATGCGGCTGATCATCAGCCGTCAGATGCTCGGAAACTGATCGCTCCGATGTCAGAATCCGGCGACGAAATCATGTTCGAGCGGCGCGGCGCGGCCGGTCTCATCACGCTCAATCGGCCGCAGGCGCTCAACGCCGTCACCCACGCCATGGTGCGGGCGTTACGCGTCCAGCTCGACCGCTGGGCCGACGACCCGGCGATTACGCGGGTGGTGATCAGCGCCGCGGGCGAGCGCGCGTTCTCGGCCGGCGGCGATATCCGCGCGCTCTACGATCTAGGCTGTGCCGGCCGGCACGACGAGGTGCTGCAATTCTGGCGCGACGAATATCCGCTCAACGTGGCGATTAAGAATTTCCGCAAGCCCTATGTGGCGCTGATCGACGGCATCGTGATGGGCGGCGGCGTCGGGGTGTCGGTGCATGGCTCGCACCGCGTCGCCGGCGATCGCTTTCAGTTTGCCATGCCGGAAGTCGGCATCGGCTTTTTTCCCGACGTCGGCGCCACCTGGTTTTTGCCGCGTATGCCGGGCGAGCTCGGCACCTATTGTGCGCTCACCGGCGAGCGCTTCGGCAGTGCCGATGCCGTTGCGGCCGGCCTCGCCACCCACCGGATTTCATCGGCCCGCTTTGCCGCGCTGCTCGATGGACTGACCGGCACGCTCTCGGTGGACGCGCTGCTTGCCGCCTTTGCCGAGCCGGCGGGCGAGGGACCGCTCCTGGCGCGGCGCGGCGCGATCGATCGCTTGTTCGCCGGCGACCGGATTGAGGACATCCTCGCCGCGCTCGATCGCGAGGCGTCCTCGGGCAATGCCGATGCCGAGTGGGCGGCCAAGACCGCCGCCACCATCGCTAAGAAATCGCCGCTCAGCCTCAAATTGGCGCTGGCGCAGGTGCGGCGTGGCAAAGCTTGGGATTTCGAGACGTGCATGCGCGCCGAATTCCGCATAGTGTCGCGCGTCATCCATGGGTCTGATTTCTACGAGGGCGTGCGCGCCGTGATCGTCGATAAGGACAACAAGCCGCGCTGGCGGCCGGCGACGCTCGCGGACGTGAGCGTTGCCGAGGTCGAGCGCCATTTCGCGCCGCTGGGCGCCGACGAATTGGTGCTGCCATGAGCGAGCCGTTTGCCAGGGACGACGTGCAAAGCCTCGAGCCGGTGCACGAGGGCGAGGGCGAGCCGAGCGTCGGCCGCTGGACGCGGCGGCTGGTGCTGTTCCTGCGCGTGATGGCCGCCGTGTCGATGCTCAAGGGTCTCTACCATTGGTCGCGGGTGTGCGGCATCGGCGTCGATGCCAGTGACGTGTTCCAGTATCATTCCATCGCCTGGCAGGCCGCCACGGTGTTCTTCGCGGTGATCGATCTGGTCGCGGCGGTCGGACTCTGGCTCGCCGCCGCCTGGGGCGCGGTAATCTGGCTCACCGCGGTTGCCTCGATGCTGGCGGTGGAAATATTTTTCCCGCAGGTGTTCGGCACCAGCCTGCTGACCGGCGGATTGGAAGGCGGAGTGCTCGTGCTTTATCTAGGGCTGGCATTGAAATCGGCGCAGGAACAGCCGCCGTGAACGCGCATCATGCGCAAATGTAACAAGGGGAGGGCGCCATGGCGCGCATAGGATTTGTCGGGCTCGGCAATATGGGTCTGCCGATGGCGCAGAACCTGCTCAAGGCCGGCCACCAGGTCGAGGGCGTGGACGTCAATGCGGCCGCGGTCGCCAAGCTGGTGGCGGCCGGCGGCGCCGGCGTCGAGACCGCCAAGACGGCCGCCGCGCGCGCCGACGTGGTCATCACCATGCTGCCGTCGGGCAAGGAAGTGCGCGAGGTCTATCTCGGCTTGTCCGGCATCATTGAGAACGCCAATGCGGGCACGCTGCTGATCGACTGCTCCACCATCGACGTGGAAACCGCGCGCGCGGTCGCGGGCGCGGCGGAACAGAAAGGGCTGTTGATGCTCGATGCGCCGGTCTCCGGCGGCGTCGGTGGCGCCAGCGCGGCGACGCTCACCTTCATGGTCGGCGGCAGCGCGCAGGCTTTTACGCGCGCGGAGTCGATCCTGCAAAAGATGGGCAAGACCATCGTGCACGCCGGCGGCGCCGGCAACGGGCAGGCGGCGAAGATCTGCAACAACATGATCCTCGGCGTATCGATGATCGCGGTGTCGGAAGCCTTCGTGCTGGCGGAGAAGCTCGGCCTCGATCACCAGAAGCTGTTCGATATCTCGTCGAAGTCGTCGGGGCAGTGCTGGTCGATGACGACCTATTGCCCGGTGCCGGGGCCAGTGCCGACGTCGCCTGCCAATCGCGACTACCAGGCCGGTTTCACCGCGGCGATGATGCTTAAGGATTTGAAACTGTCGCAGGAAGCAGCGAAAGCGGCGGGCGCCAAGACGCAACTCGGCGCCGACGCGGCAAGGATTTATTCGGCATATGTGGAGAGCGGGGAGGCGGGCCGGGATTTTTCCGGTATCATTCGCTTCGTGCGCGGGTGAACCCTTAATCGTCATTCCGGGGCGCACGCGGCAGCGTGCGAACCCGGAATCCAGACACGGTCTCTGATTTGCATCTGGATTCCGGGTCCGGCGCTAAAGCGCCGTCCCGGAATGACCGATGATTTGTGGTGAACGAATTNTTNCNNNNATNGATNCAATTNCNCNTTCAACGAAACNTTCACTGTTGCAAATAAATCTAATCTTTATCGTGTTATTTAAGCCGATTTTAGANTGCCCCTTATAGGGTCNGTCATCTGGAACGGGGAAACAGGGCCTCGTTACCGGCGAAAGACGTAAAGACAATAACAGGGGCGTTGGACATGAAAGCCGTNGCGAAGACGGTCGAACCTGCCGAGCACGAGGCGCGTTTCGACCATATCAGGCCGCTTTATCATGAGGCCTTGACCTTGGTCGAGCGGCTGCATCGCCGGCTGCTCGACGTCATCAAGGACGAATTCGACCGCCGCGGCCGCNCCGACATCAATTCGGTGCAGGCGCTGCTGCTCTACAATATCGGCGACAAGGAGCTGACCGCCGGCGAGNTGCGCACNCGCGGCTACTATCTCGGCTCNAACGTCTCCTACAACCTCAAGAAGCTGGTCGAGATGGCNTTCCTCGATCACCAGCGCAGCCGCGTCGACCGCCGCTCGGTGCGCATCAAGCTGACCGACAAGGGCCGCGAAGTGCGCGACATCGTCGACACGCTCTACCAGAAGCACGTACGCACGGTTGAGCAGGTCGGCGGCATCAATGCCGACGAGTTCGCTACGCTCAACAAATCGCTGCATCGGCTGGAGCGCTTCTGGACCGATCAGATCCTTTACCGCCTTTAAGTCCTCCTACTGGCGGAATGACTTGCCCCGGCCGCATGCGGCCGGGGTTTTGTCGTTTGGGGCGAGCGACTTTACTCGCTAGATATTGCGGTTAGCGCACCATCCACATGCCAGTGCTTGGCGGTTGGCGGCCGATATGCTATTTGCGGACTAATCCCGGAAGTTGCCCGTAATTCGGTGCCGCCCGCTCCCGGCGCCAGGAGAATGTGATGTCGGCGACGTCGAGCCCCAAGTCTGCTCATAACAAGCCTTCCAGCGATGTGGAAAACCTGTTCTCTGCCGCCTTGCGCGACGTGGACCCTGAGATCAATGAGGCGATCAAGCTCGAACTCGGCNGACAACGCGACGANATCGANNTGATCGCCTCGGAGAACATCGTTTCTCGCGCAGTTCTCGAGGCGCAAGGGTCCGTTCTCACCAACAAATATGCCGAAGGTCTGCCGGGCAAGCGCTACTACGGCGGCTGCCAGTTCGTGGATATCGCGGAACGTTTGGCGATCGAGCGGGTGACCAGACTGTTCGGCTGCAAGTTCGCCAATGTGCAGCCGCATTCCGGCGCTTCTGCTAACGCGGAAGTTTTCTTTGCGCTGATGCAGCCCGGCGACACCTTCATGGGGCTCAATCTGGCGGCCGGNGGGCATCTNACNCANGGNTCGCCGGTCAACATGTCGGGCAAATGGTTCAAGCCGGTGCCCTATGGNGTGCGGCGCGAGGACCAGCGCATCGACATGGACGAGGTCGCGCGGCTTGCCAAAGAACATCGGCCGAAGCTGATCATCGCCGGCGGCTCGGCCTATCCACGCATCATCGACTTCCGCGTCTTCCGCGAAATCTGCGATGAGGTCGGCGCGCTGCTGATGGTGGACATGGCGCACTTCGCCGGGCTGGTGGCGGGCGGGGTGCACCCCTCGCCGTTCCCGCACGCGCATGTGGTGACCACCACCACGCACAAGACGCTGCGCGGGCCGCGCGGCGGCGTGATCTTGTCCGACAACGAAGAGATCGCCAAGAAACTCAACTCGGCGGTGTTCCCCGGCATGCAGGGCGGCCCGCTGATGCATGTGATCGCCGCCAAGGCGGTGGCGTTCGGCGAGGCGCTGCGGCCAAGCTTCCGCACTTACGCCCGCAACGTGGTGGAGAACGCCAAGGCGCTGGCCGAGACGCTGAAGTCGCGCGGGCTCGACATCGTGTCGGGCGGCACCGACACCCATCTGATGCTGGTCGACCTGCGCCCGAAGCAACTCACCGGCAAAGTGGCGGAACTGGCGCTCGGACGCGCTCACATCACCTGCAACAAAAATGGCATTCCGTTCGATCCGGAAAAGCCCACGATCACATCGGGCGTGCGGCTCGGCACGCCGGCCGGCACCACGCGCGGCTTCGGCATCGCGGAATTCCGCCAGGTCGGCGAGATGATCGCCGAGGTGCTCGACGTGCTGTCGCAGAAGAAGGTCGAGGAGGATTCCCTGGTCGAAAGCGGCGGTNCGCGCGAAAGTGAAGACATTGATTTCNCGTTTTCCGATTTATCAGGATCGCGCATGATCCCGAAAAGTGGGAACCGGTTTTCGGATAAGATCATGCGCAAACAAATAGAGTGGTAGGGGGCTCGTCATGCGTTGCCCGAGTTGCGCAAGCCTGGATACGCAGGTGAAGGATTCGCGGCCAACCGAGGATTCGGCGGTGATCCGCCGCCGCCGCGTGTGTCTCACCTGCAATTTTCGCTTCACGACCTTCGAGCGCGTGCAGCTGCGCGAGCTCACCGTCATCAAGCGTAACGGCCGCCGCGTGCCGTTCGACCGCGATAAATTGATGCGCTCGGTGCAGATCGCGCTGCGCAAGCGCGCGGTCGATCCGGAACGCATCGAGCAGGAAGTCTCGAAAATCGTGCGCGAGCTGGAAAGCCAAGGCGAGAACGAAGTGTCCTCGGAGGCGATCGGCGAACTGGTCATGGAGCATTTGCGCGGGCTCGACGACGTGGCCTATGTGCGCTTCGCCTCGGTCTACCGCAATTTCCGCGAGGCCAAGGACTTCCGCGCCGCGCTTGATGAGCTGTCAGGCGACGACGCGCCGCCGCCGGCGGCGACCGCGCACAAATGAGCCCCCTTTCTTGTCATCCCGGGGCCCGAGCGAAGCGAGGGAACCCGGGATCCATAATCCCAGGAGCTAAATAATGAGCACAGGGGTTATGGATTCCGGGCTTGCGCCTGCCGGCGCGCCCCGGAATGACAATGAAAAAGACGACGCGCGCTTCATGTCTTTGGCGTTCACGCTTGGCCGGCGCGGACTGGGCAACACCTGGCCCAATCCGGCGGTCGGCGCGGTTATCGTCAAAGACAATGTCATCGTCGGCCGCGGCTGGACGCAAGCGGGCGGCCGTCCGCATGCCGAGGTCGAGGCGCTGCACCACGCCAAGAAAGCGGCGCAGGGCGCAACGATGTACGTGACGCTCGAGCCCTGCTCGCATCAGGGCCAAACGCCGCCCTGCGCCGACGCCATCATCAAGGCCGGCATCGCGCGCGTGGTGTCGGCGCTGGAAGATCCCAATCCGGAAGTCGCCGGCAAGGGCCATGAGCGGCTGCGCGCCAAGGGCATCACGGTCGATATCGGGCTGCGCGCCGACGAGGCGCGTCGCGTGCATGCCGGCCACATCATGCGCGTCACAAACAGTCGGCCATATGTGTTGCTCAAGCTGGCGGTGTCGGCGGACGGCAAGGCTGGGCTTGCGGGCCGCAAACCGGCGGCGATCACTGGGGAGGCCGCGCGCGTGCGCGTGTTCCAGATGCGCACGGCGAGCGACGCCATCATGGTCGGCATCGGCACTGTGCTCTCGGACAATCCGCAATTGACCTGCCGGCTGCCGGGCATGTTCGAGCGCTCGCCGGTGCGCGTGGTACTCGATGCCAAATTGAAATTGCCGCTGGCAACCTCGGTGGTGGCGACCGTGCGCGAAACGCCGACCTGGGTGTTCACGTCGAGCAAGCCCTCGGCCATTGCCGAGGAAATCTTGCAGCAGAAAGGCTGCAAGGTGTTCCGCGTCGGCGACGTGGATGGCCGGCTCGATCTCGATGAAGTGCTAAAAGTGCTGGCCGAGCAGGGCATCACCCGGCTGATGGTGGAGGGCGGGCCGAAGGTGGCCGGCGCCATCGCCGCCGCCGGACTGGTGGACGAGGTCGCGCTGCTGCGCGGAGAAAAGACCATCGGCGCGAACGGCATCGAGCCGCTGGAGGGCATGCCGCTCGACGGATTCACCGGGCAATTGCACGCGCGCGGCAGCGAAAAACTTGGGCCTGACACGCTCGAGATATTTGAGCGTACGTGACATGTTCACCGGCATCGTCACCGACGTGGGCGAGGTGCGGTCGGTCAAGCCGCGCGCCGATAATCTGCATCGCATCACCATCGCCTGCGATTATCCGCGCGCCGAATTGATCGAAGGCGCGTCGATCGCCTGTTCCGGCGTCTGCATGACGGTGGTAGGCACCGGCGAGGAAGACGGCCGCACTTGGTTCGCGGTCGACGCGGCGGCGGAAACTTTGGCGCTGACCACCGTCGGCCGCTGGCGGCACGGCGGGCGCGTCAATCTTGAACGGTCGTTAAAGCTCGGCGACGAATTGGGCGGTCATCTGGTCGCCGGCCATGTCGACGGCCTGGCGACCGTCATCGCGCGCGACGACATGACCGACAATGCCCCCGTAGATATGGCGCGCTTCGTGCTGCGCGCGCCGCCGCAACTGGCGCGTTTCATCGCGCCCAAGGGCTCGGTTGCGCTCGACGGCGTTTCGCTAACGGTTAACGCGGTGGAGGGCGACACCTTCTCGGTGCTGATCATCCCGCACACGCTGCAAGTGACGACCTTCGCCGCCTTGCGCCAAGGCGACGACGTCAATCTCGAAATCGACACCATGGCCCGTTATGCGGCGCGGCTGATGGACGCACGCTAACGCGTGTCCCGGGCGCAGCGCAGCGAACGGTGCGCTGCAGACCCGGAACCCCGGTCATTAAGCTGGATCCCGGATCAGCGGCGCACCACTTCGCTTGCGCTACGTGCTGCGCCGCATCCGGGGAACGGTGGCCCTTGTTCGGCGTGCGGCCACTTGCTACCACGCGGCTCAACAAGGAATTTGAAATATGGCGAAGAAGACAGTCAGCGCGAAAAAGCGCGCCACGCTGCGCGTGCTGATCGTGGAAGCGCGCTTCTACGAGCACATTTCCGACGCGCTGCTCGCGGGCGCCATTCGCGTGCTCGATGAAGCGGGCGCCACCTATAATCGCATCGCGGTGCCGGGCGCGCTCGAAGTGCCCGCCGCCATCGCCATCGCGGTCGATGCCGCACAGAAAAAGCGCGCGCCCTATGACGGCGTGGTCGCGCTCGGCTGCGTGATCCAGGGCGAGACCTATCATTTCGAACTGGTGTCGAACGAGTCGGCGCGCGGCTTGATGGACTTGAGCGTCAACCGGCAGCTCGCCATCGGCAACGGCATCCTCACCGTTGATAATGAAGCGCAGGCGCGCGCGCGTTCCACCGACGATGGCCGCAACAAGGGCGCTAGCGCCGCGCGTGCGGCACTGGCCATGGTCGCGCTCAAACGTAAACTAGCGGGACACTGATGGCCCGCAACGCACCGCTCGCCGACAAGGACGCGCGCAAGGCGAACAAGCGCGGCGCGGCGCGGCTGGCGGCGGTGCAGGCGCTCTACCAGATGGATCTCGCCGGCACCGGCTTGAACGAGATTCTCGCCGAGTTCGAAAGCCACTGGCTCGGCCGCGAGGTCGAGGGCGCGCAATATCTGCCGGCGGAGGCGGCGTTCTTCCGCGACATCGTGTCGGGCGTGGTGCGCGAGCAGCGCAAGCTCGATCCCGTGATCGATGAGGCGCTGGCGAAAAGCTGGCCGCTCAAGCGCATCGAGGCGGTGCTGCGCGCGGTGTTGCGCGCCGGCTGCTACGAGCTCGACCACCGCCGCGACGTGCCGGCGCGCGTGGTGGTGTCGGAATACGCCGACGTCGCGGCGGCTTTCGTCGAGCGCGAGGAGACCGGCATGGTCAACGCCGTGCTCGATCAGCTGGCGCGCAAGATGCGCGCGGCCGAATTTACAGCGTGAGGCAGTGCAGCAGTGACGGCGCGCTCCCTCTCCCAACCCAACTCGGGTTTACCCGAGTTGGGCATTTTAGATTGGTCCAAGTCGGATATATCCGACTTGGACTGGGGAGAGGGTTGGGGTGAGGGGGCAAGTGACTCTCGATAGACTATAACCCCTCACCCGGATTGCTTCGCAATCCGACCTCTCCCTATGGGAGAGGTGAAAGGGAAGAGGCGATGATCTCTGCGAATGACAAACTGTCGGGCGAAGACCGTCTAATCGCGCGCTTCTTTGCGCCGATCGCGACCCATCCGGGTGCGCTTGGTCTGTCCGACGATGCCGCCTTCATCAAGCCGCCGCCGGGCTGCGATCTGGTGCTCAAGACCGATGCGATTATCGGCGGCGTACATTTTTTTGCCGACGATGCCGCGCAAAGCTTGGCGAGCAAGGCGCTGCGAGTGAACTTGTCCGACCTGGCGGCCAAGGGCGCGCGCCCGCTCGGCTTCCTGTTGTCGCTGGCGCTGCCGAAGGAGATTGGCGACGACTGGCTCGCCGGATTTGCGGAAGGGCTGCGCGGCGACGCGGTTTTGTTCGGCTGCCCGCTGTTCGGCGGCGACACCGACCGCACGCCGGGGCCGATCACGGTTTCCATCGCCATGTTCGGCAGCGTGCCGGAAGGCACCATGGTGCGCCGCGCCGGCGCCCAAGTGGGCGACCGCGTGTTCGTGAGCGGCACCATCGGCGACGCTGCGCTCGGGCTTGCGCTGCGCAAAAAAACTGATATGGGCGCGAGCTGGAAACTCAGCGAGGCGCAGCGCCGGCATCTCACGTCACGCTATCTGCTGCCGCAGCCGCGCAATGCGTTGGCAGAGGCCGTGCGCGCCCACGCCTCGGCGGCGATGGACGTGTCCGACGGTCTGGTCGGCGATTTCGCTAAGCTGTGCCGCGCCTCCAAGGTGGCAGCCGAGATCGAGGTCGCGCGTGTGCCGCTCTCCGAAGCGGCCAAGGCCGTGCTCGCCGCCGAGCCGGCCCTGCTGGAGACCGCGCTCACCGGTGGCGACGACTACGAGATCGTCTGCAGCGTGCCGGCGGCCAAGGCCGCCGGGTTCCGCGCGGCGGCGCAGGCGGTCCATGTGGCGGTGACCGAGATCGGGGAAATCAAGGCGGGCGAGGGCGCCCGGTTCCTAGGCGCCGGCGGCCAGGCGCTTATTTTCAAGCGCGCCTCCTTCAGCCATTTCTGAAATTTTATTCTTGTCATTCCGGGGCGCGGCCTTTAGGCCGCGAACCCGGAATCCAGATGCATGTACTGAATTTGTTTCTGGATTCCGGGTCCGGCGCTGCGTGCCGTCCCGGAATGACGGTGGTTTTTGGCGGAGACGTAGGCCGCCGCCGGGGTATAATAAGAAAAACGAGTTTGGGGATAGGAAGCGCCATGCACGATATGCCGGATAAAAAAGTATTGGTCCAAATGCCCGCCGGGCTCAATCCGAATTTCGTGAAGCTGCATAGCCGTTTTCCGACCTCGGCTTACTTGCGCGCGCGCGCCCCCCATAATGTGCCGCGCTTCTCGTTCGAATATGGCGACACCGGCGCCGGCGCCGATGTCGGCATCGCGCACAATTGGGCGGCATTCGACGCCATCAAGGTGGTCGCGCGCTACGGTGCGATCACCAGCGTGCCGCCGATCGACGTGGAATTGTTCGGCACCCGCTATGCCGCGCCGATCGGCATCGCGCCGATGGGCGGTCCGTCGCTGGTGTGGCCGGGCGCCGATCTCTTGATGGCGAAAGCCGCGCAGCGCGCGCGCATTCCTTACACGCTCGGCGTGGCCGGCGGCGCCACCATCGAGGACGTCGCGAAAGTGGCTCCCGATGTGTTCTGGCTGCAGCTTTATCGTTTCTACCAGAACGATCACGCCATCGGCTTCGACCTGATCAAACGGGCGACCGCCGCCGGGGTCAAAGTGCTGGCGCTCACCATCGACGTGCCGGTGCGCACCACGCGCTCGCGCGAAAGCTATGCGGGGCTGGGGCGCGAATTCCGTCCGACCCCGCGCATGATCTACGAAATGATGATCCGGCCGAAATGGCTGCTGGCGCTGTTGCGCAACGGCTATCCGCGCTTCGCCACCATCCGGCCCTATGCCGGCGCGCGCGCCAGTACCAACGAAACCATCCGCTTTGCCCGCGAGAACATGGGCGGCGTGTTCTCCTGGGAGGAGGTCGCCCGTTATCGTGACCGCTGGAAGGGGCCGATGCTGGTGAAGGGCATCCTGCATCCGGCCGACGCCGAAAAGGCGGTGTCGCTCGGCATCGAGGGCGTCTGGGTGTCGAACCACGGCGGCCGCCAGATCGAGGCGCTGGCGCCGACCATCGACGTGCTGCCGGCCATCGTCGCGGCGGTGGGGAAGAAGGCGACCATCGTGCTCGACAGCGGCATTCGCAGCGGCCAGGACGTGATGCGGGCGCTGGCGCTCGGCGCCAATGCCGCCTTCGCCGGCAAATCGTTCCTCTGGGCGGTCGGCGCGCTCGGCGATGCGGGGCCGGGGCACCTGATCGACCTCTACATCGACGAATTGCGCTCCTCGCTTGGGCAGATCGGCGCCCGCTCGCTGGCCGAAGCGCGCCTGGCGACCATCCGCCATCCGGGGGCCATTACTTTCAAGGACGTGGACTCATAAGCACGCAGCCAAATCCGATGAATTTCAAGCCAGCGGGGTGAATTGCGATGTGGAGAGCTATCCCGACCGCCGTCTTTGCGGCGCTGGCCTTGATGAACGCGGCCGTTGCACAGGATTGGCCGACACGGCCGGTGACCATGGTGGTGCCGTATGCGGCCGGCGGGCCGATCGATACCATCGGACGAATTATGGCGGCGCGCCTGAGCGAGGTTCTCGGCCAGCAGGTGATTGTCGAGAACCTTGCTGGCGCAGGCGGAATGACGGGGGCCAACCGCGTCGCCAAGGCCAGGCCCGACGGCTACACGGTCTTGCTCGCCAGTTCCTCCGTGCTCGCGGAAAACCAGAGCCTGTACAAGAAACCGCTCTACAATGCCGCGACCGATTTTGCGCCGGTTTCCCTGATTGCAGATTCCGCGCGGATTTTGATCACGCGCAAGAACTTCCCGGCCAACACGCTGGCGGAATTCGTCGCCTACGCGAAAGCCCACCAGGCGACCATGCAATATGCCTCCGCCGGCGCCGGCTCCGGGCTGCACATCTGCGCCGTGTTGCTCAACATGGCGATGGGCACGAACATCACCCATGTCCCATATCGCGGCAGCGCGCCTGCCATGCAGGACTTGATCGCCGGTCGCATCGACTTCATGTGCGATCAGATTTCGACGGCGTATCCTCAGATCAAGGCCGGCGCCGTGAAGGCGATTGCCACGCTCGGGCAAGCTCGGGTAGCCGTGCTCGCCGATCTTGCGACCGCGCAGGAGCAGGGCTTGGCCGACCTCGACTGCAACTCATGGAGCTCCCTGGTGTTTCCAGCAGGGACGCCCGCGGCCGTCGTGCGCCGGCTTGCCGATGCCACGAGCGAAGCGTTGAACTCACAGGCCGTCCGCGAACGCTTCGACAGCGTCGGCGTGACTGTCGTGGCGCCCGCGCGCCGCGGTCCGGACTATCTCGCCAAATACATTCCGAGCGAGATCGCGCGGTGGGCCATTCCGATCAAAGCGAGCGGCGTATCGGTAGACTGATGAACGGTCTGCGCGCCCCGCCGTGGTGAGAGGCAACGCTGTCCTGCGCGTCCGGTAGTGGCGATTCAGGCGTATCGCCGCTAAAAGGGGCGGCTTTCCAGGAGCCCCCTCACATGTCGGCTGTCGCCGAACCGATCCCTTACGGCACGATCGACGACGCTCTGGCGCGCCGCAACGCCATGGTGCTGGCGGTGGGCGCAGGCGCTCGCCGGCGGCAACAACACCGTGATCGTNTCGACCGCCAGCATCGTCGGCGCGGTGCTGGCGCCCGACAAGGGACTGGCGACGCTGCCGATCACCGCCATGGTGATCGGCATGTGGTTCGGCACGCTGCCGGTGGGCTGGCTGGCCCGCCGCTTCGGCCGCCGTTTCGCGCTGCAGACCGGTTCGGTGTTCGGCGTTCTGTCCGGGCTGATTTCCTATTCNGCNGTGATGNACGGCCAGTTCTGGCTGCTGCTCATCGGCACCTTTTGCGGCGGGCTCTATGCCGCCGCGCATAACTCCTACCGCTTCGCCGCCGCCGATACGGCGAGCGAAGCGTTCCGGCCTAAAGTCGTGTCGTGGGTTTTGGCCGGCGGCGTGTTCGCCGCGGTGATCGGGCCGCAGCTGGTGATCTTCACCAAGGATCTGCTGTCGCCGCATATGTTCGCCGCCAGTTATCTCGGCCAATCCGCCTGCGCGCTCATCGCCGCGCTGGTGCTGATGTTCGTGAAGATCCCGCCGCTGCCGGCAACGCGCGTCGAAAATCCGCGGCCGCTCGGCGCGATCGTGCGCACGCCGCGCTTTATCGTGGCGGTCGCCTGCGGCATGGCGAGCTACGCCATGATGAACATGGTGATGACCTCGGCGCCGCTCGCCATGATCGGCTGCGGGCACTCGGTGACCGACGCCACGCTCGGCATCCAGTGGCACGTGCTGGCGATGTATGCGCCGAGCTTCGTCACCGGCAGTCTCATTTCGCGCTTCGGGGTCGAGCGCATCACCGGCATCGGCTTGGGGCTGATCGCGCTGACCGCGGTGGTCGGCCTCGCCGGCATCACGGTGGCGCATTTCTGGAGCGCGCTGGTGCTGCTCGGCGTCGGCTGGAATTTGGCGTTTATCGGCGCCACCACCATGGTGACCCAGTGCCACCGGCCGCACGAGCGCAACAAGGTGCAGGCGTTCAACGATTTCCTGATCTTCGGCAGCATGGCGGTGGCGTCGTTCTCGTCCGGCCAGTTGCTCGAATATCTCGGCTGGCAGGCGATCAACGAGGTGATCTTCCCGACCATCTTGCTGGCCGGCGCGATGCTGGTGTGGCTCACCGTGCGAAAGCGCGCGCCGGCGCTGTGAGCGACGGCGCTTTGTGCCTCCTCAGGATGAGGGCGGAAATAGGTGGTGTCTCAGTTTTATTTTGGTACTGAGCCTACTGACGCGGCTTAGGTTTCGGTGGCGGGGGTGGTGGCGGAGGTGGCGGCGGATGCGGAGGATCCTTGGGACAGGCATTAACGCACGTCCGGTGAGTATCCGTTGCGTTTTGTACGCATTGCTGGTGGGCCACGTCACTTGCCAAAGGCGATGGGCAGTTCATTTGCGTTGTATTAAAAGTCAAACCACATCGCGCGAGGCATTCTGCATTGGTTTCGGCGAACCCACCGGTGGATGATGCGGCCGCAATCACGGAGCCTAAAACCGCCGTCACAAATCGCCGTTTAAAGTCCATTGTCGCCTCCTCATTGCGGAAAGCGTCGTCTGTTTGCCGGCAAGCAGCACAAGCATCAAGTGTATATTACATTCCCCGAGGCAGTGAATGCGAATTGAATCCTCCGACGCCAGGCGCATGGTCGTGGTCGCGCGGATGCTCGGCGTCATGCCCGGGCTTGACCCGGGCATCCATGATGAGTCGCCCCGGATGCGGGCCTTACAGTCTTTCAATGTCGCAAGGCCTCATGGATTGCCGGGTCACGCCCGGCAATGACAAGAGTGGGACGGCTTCGCCCGCGATGGCGGCTGGCGTTACCGACATGCTTTGGGAAATTAGTGATGTGGTCGCGATGCTGGAAAAATGGGAAGCAGCGAACTAAGCTAGACATTTTCGGAATGGTGATTGAGGGGGGGCATGAGATCATTTTAATATAGAACTTCGCCGCATATGAAACCGTTTGGCTAGCTGACTCGAACTAAGCATGATGCCGACATACATCATTTCTTTCCACTCACGATGTTGCGCCATGCAACGGCGGCCATCTGGTTCGTCGAATATGATTTCTATGTTCTTCCATTCCTCTTTGGGTATCCAGTCAACAGGGCCAGTGCCAATTTCGAGGTTTTTTTCTCCCCATGCTACCAGCTTGCCCTGCGCTAAAAGATTGTGAATTTCCCGATCAAGTCGAACGCACAAATAGTTTGAAACAAGATGCTGCAATTTTTCTGGGTTAGTTTCGGTATGTTTCCGCAGCCATCTCTTATCATTCAAAATATTTTTGAATGCGACGCGCGGATCGATATCGATTACGGGTTCTTTGGATTTTTCTGCTTCGCCAAGCCGATAAGATATAGCAGCTAAGAGATAGCAGAGGCCCAACATCACGAAGTATGGGGTCGCCGCAAGGATCATCTTGCTGCGTTCCCAGTGCATGTAAGTGAAAAATTCGTCGAGAGCCGCTTCTGTGGCGACTGTCCAATAAGCCTCTCGAACAATTGTGCCCAGAACGCCGCCGATAATCGTTGCAACAGCAATAAGTATGAGTTTTGTGGACATTTCTTTTCCCACCAGGATCGTATCCTGAAATGGGTTTCCGTAGAACGGGAAGGCCAGTCCTATCCTCCTGAATATCTTCCCATCCAAACGGACCCACTGCCCTGGCTTGACAGGACTATAATCACAGGAATATAGTCTCTCCTATCCGATCCACCGAGGGCGCTTTCATGAGGCGTCGTGATGGCGGGATCGGATGCGGCGCCCGCGGGCAGGTTACGCAGACCTGCACTCGGGAGGCCCCGGGACCCGATCGGGGGGCATTACGACCCCTCCGCGAGGAGCTCGCTGGACTGGGACCGTTCCACCTGTTTCGGACGGGCCAAGGTGCGACAAGCCGATGAGGCGAACTGGCACCAAAGCCTTGAGAAGAAACCGGGACGGAAACCAGGAAACGCGGACCTGGGGATCAGAAATCGCCGCCGTGGAGTGCCGAGAGGCGCCCGCATCCTTCAAAAGAGGATGCGGCAAGACGGAAGACTGGTGCGCCACTCGGTGCTCCATCCCCTCGCATGTCGAGGGGCAAGAAAAAGGCCCCGCGAATGGGGCAGGAAGGACGGCCTACCCGGGGCCGCCAAGAATACGGGCGATTTCGCTTGTCTCCCTTATCCCTCCCCGCAAGCGGGGGAGGGATAAGAAAGAACGCCGTGTTGCGTTGGCCGCTGCTTTTTGGCTATATCCGCGCGCTTTCCCGGTCGGGGTGAAGCGCCCTCAAAGCGGCCATCCTCGACGCTCCTGTGCCGGCGGGAGCGTTTTTCCCGCCTGCCATATCAATCGAAGTTGAGGGCCACCATGAATACATTGTGGATGATCGTCGGCTGTGGCGTGCTCGCGATCCTCTATGGCATCTGGGCCACCGGCTCGGTGCTGCGCGCCGACGCCGGCAGCAAGAAGATGCAGGAGATTTCCGAGGCCGTGCGCGAAGGCGCGCAGGCCTATCTCAAGCGCCAATACACCGCCATCGCCATGGTCGGCGTGGTGATCTTCGTCATCCTCGGCTTTACGCTCGGCTGGCTGGTCGCCATCGGCTTCCTGGTCGGCGCGCTGCTCTCGGGCGCCACCGGCTTCATCGGCATGAACGTTTCGGTGCGCGCCAATGTGCGGGTCGCGCAAGCCGCCACCAAGACGCTAGCCGGCGGGCTCGAGCTCGCCTTCAAGTCGGGCGCCATCACCGGCATGCTGGTGGCGGGCCTCGCGCTCTTGGGCGTCACGCTCTATTTCGGCTTCCTCACCGGCACGCTGCACATGGCGCCGAACGACCGCACCGTGATCGAT
>JGI20191J14862_1000152_pt1 | contig 23123 bp, 16 predicted proteins | sample NGESurdeep092012_7_FD_14862 | JGI IMG/M metagenome (IMG submission 14862)
GTGCTCAACAACACCTCCGGCTTCGTCTATTACGTTTCGATCACCGGGATCACCGGCTCGGCGGCGCCCGATACCGGCAAGGTCACCGCGGCAGTTGCGCGCATCAAGCGGCACACTAAATTGCCGGTCGCGGTCGGCTTCGGCGTCAAGACCGCGGAACAGGCGCGCGCCATCGCGTCCGGGGCCGATGGCGTGGTGGTCGGCTCCGCGCTGGTGGACGCGCTGCGCTTAAGCCTCGATAAAAACGGCAAAGCCGGCCCGGGCACCGTGAAAGCGGTGACTTCGCTGGTGTCCGTGCTGGCCGACGGCGTGCGCTCCGCCCGCCGCGTAGCGGCCGAGTAAGCTTCCGCGGCGGCGGTTATAATTCTGACGAATCAAGCCTATATAGGCGAAGCATGAATTGGATCTCCAACGTCGTCCGCCCGAAGATTCGCAGCTTCCTGCGCCGCGAGACGCCGGAAAATCTCTGGATCAAATGTCCGGAGACCGGCCAGCTCGTCTTCTACAAGGACGTCGAGGCCAACCAGTTCGTCATCCCGAGTTCCAACTATCACATGCGCATCAGCGCGCCGGCGCGGCTGAAATCGATGTTCGACAACGGCGAATACGAAGACATCGCCATGCCGGAAGTGCCGCTCGATCCGCTCAAGTTCCGCGATGAGCGCCGCTACGCCGACCGCCTGAAGGATGCGCGCACCAAGACCGGACTTGTCGATGCCGTGAAGGCCGGCATCGGCCGCCTGGAAGGGCTGATGGTGACCATCGGCGTGCAGGATTTCGATTTCATGGGCGGCTCGCTCGGCATGGCGGCCGGTGAAGCGGTGATCACCGGGATGGAGACGGCGGTGCGCCGGCAGACGCCATTCATCATGTTCGCGGCCTCCGGCGGCGCGCGCATGCAGGAGGGAATTCTCTCGCTGATGCAATTGCCGCGCACCATCGCCGCCGTGCAGATGCTGCGCGAGGCGAAGAAGCCCTACATTGTCGTACTGACCAATCCCACCACCGGCGGCGTTACCGCCTCCTATGCGATGCTCGGCGACGTGCATATCGCCGAGCCGGGCGCGCTGATCGGATTTGCCGGACCGCGCGTGATCGAGCAGACCATCCGCGAGAAATTGCCGGAAGGATTCCAGCGCGCCGAATATCTCACCGAGCACGGCATGGTCGACATGGTGGTGCATCGGCACAAGTTGCGCGCGACGCTCGCCGAATTGTGCCGGCTGTTGACCAAGGCGCCGGCGCCGGGCGTGCAGCCGCAATTGCCGGTTCCGGCGCACGCGTGAGCGCGCCGTCATGACGCCGCCGATTGACGCGATCGTCGCGCGGCTGACCGCGCTGCATCCCAAACGTATCGATCTGTCGCTCGATCGCATCGAGCGTCTGCTGGCCGCGCTCGATCATCCCGAGCGCAAACTGCCGCCGGTGATCCACGTCGCCGGCACCAACGGCAAGGGCTCCACTATCGCCTTCCTGCGCGCGATCCTGGAAGCCGCGGGGAAGCGCGTGCACGTCTACATCTCGCCGCATCTGGTGCGCTTCAACGAGCGCTACCGGCTGGGTCAGTCAGGTGAGGGCGTGCTGGTAAGCGACGCGGAGCTTAGTGCAACGCTGGAGGAATGCGAGCGCGTCAATGCCGGGGCGCCGATCACGGTGTTCGAGATCACCACCGCGGTCGGTCTGTTGCTGTTCGCGCGCCATCCGGCTGACGTGCTGCTGATGGAAGTCGGCCTCGGCGGGCGGCTGGACGCGACCAATGTGGTGGAACATCCGCTTGCCACCATCGTCACCCGTATCGCGATCGACCACACCGATTTTCTTGGGCCGACCCTCGACAAGATCGCCACCGAGAAGGCGGGCATTCTCAAACGCGGGACACCGGCCATTGTGGCCGCGCAAGCTCGCGACGCGCTGGCGGCGATCGAACGGCAGGCGGCAAAACTCAATGTGCCGTTGAAGATCGCCGGCGAGGACTGGACCGCGACCGAGGAACGTGGCCGGCTGGTCTATCAGGACGAGGCGGGTCTGCTCGATCTGCCGGCGCCGAAACTTTACGGCCGCCACCAGTTCGAGAACGCGGGCTTAGCCATCGCGGCGCTGCGGGCGATCAAGCCGTTCAAGATTTCGCCGGCCGCCTACGAGGCCGGCATGATCAAGGCCGACTGGCCGGCGCGGCTGCAGCGGCTGGCGCAGGGCCGCCTGGTCGACTTGGCGCCTGCCGGTAGCGAGCTATGGCTGGACGGCGGGCATAATCCAGATGGCGGCCGCGCCATCGCGGCGGCGCTCGCCGATCTCGAGGAGCGCGTCTCGCGCCCGCTGGTGCTGATCGTCGGCATGCTGGCGAGCAAGGATTGCGAAGGATTCTTAGGCAATTTCACCGGGCTCGTCCGCCGCATGATCGCGGTGCCGGTGCCGGGTGCCGAGAAAGGCATGAGCGCGGAAGCGGTGGCGGATGCGGCGCGCGCCATCGGCCTGCCCGCCACCAGCCGCGACAATCTCATTGAGGCGCTCGATGCCGCGCGCAAGCTCGATCTCGACCCGCCGCCGCGCATCCTGATCACCGGCTCGCTCTATCTCGCCGGCGAAGTCTTGCGCGAGAACGGCACGTTGCCGGCGTGAATAAGAAGACGGCCGGCGCGCGGGCCGGCCGTTCATCCTAAAAATTTTGCGGCAATCAGACCGCGCCGCTGATCCACTGATGCAGCTTCTGCTTCGGCGCCGCGCCGACCTGGCGCGAGGCGATCTCGCCGTTCTTGAACAGCATCAGCGTCGGAATCGACATGATGCCGTATTTGGCTGCGGTATTCGGGTTTTCGTCCACATTGAGCTTGACGATCTTGACCTTGTCGCCGAGTTGGCCGGCGATTTCCTCCAGCGCCGGCGCGATCATGCGGCACGGCCCGCACCATTCCGCCCAGAAATCCACCACCACCGGCTCGGCGGATTTCAGAACATCCGATTCGAAGCTTGCGTCCGATGTTTTGCCGACGGCCATGGGGATTACCTCTTGTGGATTGCGGGCGGAGAATCGCGGTTTGGGATTGTGAGGGCAGCAACCTATGAACGCGCTCCGGCAGCGTCAAGGCGCTATCGCGCGGACGTGACCCGCGCCAGCGCGGCGTCCAGCAGCTCTCCGGAAAGCTCCATGAGATCAGGCACTTCGGTGAAGATCAACGCGGCGCGCAGCGGCCGCTCCGGGTATAATTTTGCTAGCACGGCGCGGTAGAGCGCGAGCTGGCGCAGGTAAGATTGCGGCACGTCTTTGATTCGCCGCGGGGCGGGCCGGTTGGTTTTGAAATCGCCAATCAGCACAGCGGTTTGCGTCACCGCCAGGCGATCGATCTGGCCGGAGACGCGCACTTCCTGGCCGCCGAGGATAAGCCGGCCGACGATCGGCACTTCGGCCCGGCTGCCGGGGCCGTAAAGCTCGNAGAAGCGCGCATCCTCGAGCACGAGCATGACTTGNTCGGCGATTTTCGCGCGCTCCTCGGCGGCCAACTTGTCGCCTGCTCGCGCGAGATAATCTTCCGCCGCCTTGCGTCGCCGCTCAGTGGGGATGTCCGGCAGCGATTGCAGCAGCCGGTGCACCAGCGCGCCGCGCAGCAATGCCGCGCCGCGGCCGCCGGACGCGGGTGGGCGGGCGGTGTCGTCCTCGGCGATCGAGGGCGTGATGGTGGGCACGACAGAGGTCTCAGACGTAGCGTTGGCCGTCAGCCAGGCCGGCACAGAGGTTGGCTTGGTCGAGCCAGAAGTTTTTGTCTTCTGTTTTTCTTGTTCTTGCGGCGGGCCTTTGCGGTAACGCCACACCTCGCCGCTGCCGTCGTCCGCCGGCTCGGAGACGCAATCGGGTTTCAGCGCATCCTCGACCAGTTGATACCAGCAGCCGTCGGGAATTTTATTCTGGCCTTGCGTGCCGCAGATCAGCAGCCGCTCCTTGGCGCGCGTCATCGCCACGTACAGAAGCCGCCGGTATTCGTCGCGCGCCTCCTGNTGCGCCTTGNTGCGCGCATCGGCCATGGCGCCGATNTCTTCACTGCGCGCAGTTGCCCAGACCAGCGCACCATTCGCTAATGCAAGCAACCGCGGATCGCGCGGCCCGCCGGGCGGCGTGGTGGTGTCGGCGAGGATCACGGTGTTGGCTTCCAGACCCTTGGCGCCGTGCACGGTCATCACGCGCACCTCGTCGCGCACCATTTCCATGTCGCGTTTCACTTCGCTCTTGGCGGCGCGCAGCCAGGCGAGAAAGCCTTGCAGCGATGGCGTCTGACGCGTCTCGTAGTCAAGCGCCAGATTGAGGAATTCATCGAGCGCGTCGTTGGCCTCCGGCCCGAGCCGCGCGAGGAATTTCGCGCGACCGCGCAGCGGCCCCAGCACATGGGCGAAGAAGCCGAACGGCGAAAGCTTGCGCGCGGCATCGCTGAGTTCATCGAGCGTGCTTTCGGTTTCGGCGAATGCAGCATTGGTGCGCAAGCTGGCGCGCAGCGATCCCTTGCGCTCCCAGGCCAGTTCGAACAATTGCTCCTCGCTCAAGGCGAACAGCGGGCTCTTGAGCACGCTGGCCAGCGCCAGATCGTCGTCCGGCAGCAACACGCTGTCTGCCAGCGCCATCAGGTCCATCACCGCGATGTGCTCGGTGAGCACCAGCCGGTCGGCGCCGGCCACCGGAATCTCGGCATTCTTCAAGGCGCGGATGATGGCCTCGAACAGCGGCCCGCGCTGGCGCACCAGCACCAGCACGTCGCCGGCTTTTTGCCCGCGCGCCATCCACAGCTTGACCTGCGCGGCGATGCGGCGCGCCAGCACGACGCGCGGGCTTATCTCGCTTTCGGTGTCGAACGGCGCGTCCCAGCCTTCGATCTCGCGCCGCTCCGCCGGCGCGATCAGCGGCCACAGCTCGACCAGCCCGGGCGCGGCATCGGGCAGCGATATGTGCGGTGGCACGCCGGCTGCATCGGTGGTGACGCTCATAAAAATATCTTGCGCGGCGAACACCCGGTCGACGCCGCCGAGCACGGCCTCGCCGGAGCGGAACGAGTGGTGGAAGCGCAAGTAGCGCCAGCCCAACTCGGGCGTGTCGAACTGGCCGGCGAATTCGCGCCGCATTTCGTCGAAGGCGCGCGGCGCCGCGCCCTGGAACGAGAAGATCGACTGCTTCTCGTCGCCGACCGCGAACACCGTGCGCCGCGTGTTGGCGCGGGCGCCGCCGGGGGTAAATTCCGAGACGATGGTGCGCACGATGCTCCACTGCTTCGGACTGGTGTCCTGCGCCTCGTCGATCAGCACGTGGTCGATGCCGAGATCGAGCTTGTAGAGCACCCAGGCGGCGGACGAGCGCGCGAACAATTCCAGCGTCTTGTCGATCAGGTCGTCGTAATCGAGCAGCGCGCGGCGCTCTTTTTCGCGTGCGTAGCGCGCGATCACTTCGGTGGCGATGGTGACCAGCGCGCGGGTGCGTTCGCGCGCGGCCAGCGCGCGCGCGCTCGCGCGCGAGAAGTTTGCAGACACGGTCCTGCTCGGCGAGCAACCGCTCGGCCCAGTCGGGGTGGGCTTTGGCAAGCTTATCGGTGAGGATGCGGGCCCGCGGCTCGCGTTTGGCGGTACAGAATACCCTTAGATAATGCGCAATTCGATCGCGACCGGCGGCGGCCTGCGCGGCGGCGAGAGCATCGATATGGTTATTGTCGGCCTTCGAGCCGCCCGAAAGAATTTCGATCAGCGCCGGCCAATCCGTCGCCGGGATCAGCGACTGCGAAAGGAATTCCTGCTCGACCGACTCCAGCGTGTCATTGGGAGCGAGGCCGAAGGCCTTCGATAGTTCGGCCATCGCTTTATCGACGCTGCCGGCGCGCTGGGTCCAGGCATCGATGGCGTCGCGCTCTCTGATCGCGTCGCCGATCACGTCCTTAAACGTTTGATCGGCGGCAACCACGATGGCCGTGGCCAGCGCCTGGCCGAGCGCGCCGTCCGGCTTGGCGGAGGCTTCCAGCAGCACATCCAAAGTCAATTTGTCGAGCAGTTGCGTGGTCGAAGCCTCATCGAGCACGGTGAAGCGCGCGGCGACATTGGCCTCGAAAGGGAACTGGTGCAGCAACCGCGTGCAGAAGGCGTGGATGGTCTGCACCTTCAAGCCGCCCGGCGTTTCCAGCGCGGAAGCAAACAGCCGGCGCGCCCGCGCGCGCTGCACGGCGCTTGGCTTGTGGCCGGTCGAGAGCGCGATTTCCTGGTCGAGCGCGGCATCGCCGAGCGCGGTCCAGCCCGCCAGCCGCTTGAACACTTCGTTCGCCATGTTGGCGGCGGCGGTCTTGGTGAAGGTGATGCAGAGGATTTTGGCGGGATCGACGCCGCGCAGCAGCAGGTTGATCACCCTTTGGGCGAGAACATAGGTCTTGCCCGAGCCGGCATTGGCGGAGACGAAGGCGGAGACGTCGGGATCGGCGGCCTCGACCTGCACGCGGCGCACGTCGGGCGGGATAGTGCGGGGGGCGGTCATGGCATTTCTTTCTCCCCTCTCCCCTTGCGGGAGAGGGTGCCCGAGCGAAGGCGAAGCCGAGCGAGGGCGGGTGAGGGGTCAGTGCGCAAAGTAAAGTCCGGACCCCTCACCCGGCTCGTGCTCGCTATCGCTCCGCACTCGCCACCCTCTCCCGCAAGGGGAGAGGGGAAGCGCGTGCGCGGCACGACCTTCGCGCTCCAACGAATGCTGCTCACGACTCGTCCTCCCCGCCGCCGGTGGCGGACCATTCCTTGACGCGCGCGAGGTGGTCGTAGTCGCCGTAATGCGTCGTCCACATCGGATGCACCAGCGAGAGATAGGGCGTCGCGGCGTCCTCGAACTTTGCCGCCAGCTCCTTCAGCCGTGCCAGCGCGTGGTCGGCCTGGCTGTCGGGCGTGCCGTCTTTGAAGTTGATTTCGTTCGGCTTGCCGGCCGGTTCGCCGCCTTTCAGTGTGACGTAAGAGATTTCCGACACCGAGCCGGCAGAAACGTCCTCGAAACCGCCGCCGCGCAAAATGGCGGCCTCCAGCGTCAGTTGCGGGGCTAAGCCCGTGCGCACCTGCTTCTCGGTGCGCGCGGCGCCGGTTTTGTAGTCGAGGATGGCGTAGCTGCCGTCTGTGCGCCGCTCGATGCGGTCGGCGATGGCGGACAGCGTGAACTCGCGTTTTCCAATCGGGAATTTCAGTTCGCCTTTGATCTCTGCATAAAGCGCTTTCACATCGGCGCGCCGCGCGCCGTCCCATTGCGCGAACCATCGCGCGATGCGCAGATAGCGCGGCCACCAGAACGCGCGCGCTTCCGGATAGTCGGCCAGCGTGGCGAAATGTGTTTCGCCGAGCGCCAGCAATTCCTTCATGGGATCGGCTGGCGGTTTTTGCGCGAACAATTTGGTGTAATCGCCGATGGCGCCGTGGATGACGGTGCCGCGGTCGCGCGCGCCGGGCGGGGTGTCGACGGCATCAAGCGGTTGCAGGCGGAGAATAGTGCGGGCGTAAATCGTGTAGGGGTCGCGCAGCCAGTCCTCGATGGCGGTGACCGACAGGCGTGAAGGCCGCGCTTCTATTTTCGGCTTCGGCGCCGGACGCTCGGCGGATTTCACTTGCGCCGGGTGATCGAGGGCGCGGGCGAGCTCGAGATAGCGGTTGCCGCGCGCCTGCACCTCGTCCCAGCGTTTGCCGGCCAGCGCGGCAATGCGCTGCACGAAGCGCGAGGTCACGGTCGGCGCGCCGGCAATTTTGGCGGCGCGGCTGAGGATCACCTCCGGCGCGCCCATCGCCTGCGCGAAGTCGTGCGCGGAAAGGCCGATGTACCGCGCGGGCGGATCGAGGCCGAGATCGCGGCGCATCGGGCGGCTCAGCCACGGATCGTTGCGGGTCTCACCCGGCCAGGTGCCCTCGTTGAGGCCGCCGAGCACGATCCGGTCAAAGGTCAGCAAGCGTGCTTCCAACCGGCCCAGGATGCTCACGCGCACGTCCGGCGTTTCCGAACGGCGCACCACGCGGTCGGCGATGCTGGCGTGGAACAATTCGGCGTAGTCGTTTTTGGCCACGCCAAGGCCGGCCGCGGAGGGGCTCTCGGTGAGTTCCTCGAAAACGCGGGCGAGCGAGGTGCCGTCATTGTCGGCGAAGGCCGCGACGTCGCCTTTGGCATCCCGGCCGAGCCCGGAAATAACGGCGCTATGGCACTTGGCCAATTCGGCGAGCGGATGGCTGCCGTGCTTCAGCCTTTCCAGCGGCGCCAGCGCGGCGCCGAGCCGGGCGATGAGTTCGGCGGCGACGTCGAATTCGTCGTCGGCAATCAGCCAGCGCGGGTCGCTGCGGTGAAGCTGGTCGCGATCGGCGCGAAATGTCGACAGCGCATGCGCGAGACCGTCGCTGCCGGGGCGCGGGCGCGGGCCGCGCAACAAAGCACGTTCGAGCGTGGCGATCGCTACGGCATGCGCGCCCGCCGGCGCGCCCAGCCGCAGCAATGGATGCTTGAGCAGCGCCAGCAAGGTTACCGGTTCGAGGCCGCCGAGCGCGGTCTCCGCCGCCAGCCTTGCGAAGACGCCGGCCGGCGTGTCGGCCAATGAATCGCCGCCGGAGTCGTCCACTTTGACCTGCCAGCGTGCGAGCGCTGCGGCGACGCGGCGCGCCAGCGCGCGGTCGGGCGTCACTAATGCGGCGGTCTTGTTTTTTGTTTCGATGGCTTCGCGCAAGGCCACCGCGATGGCGAGCGCCTCTTCCTCGGCATTGGCGGCTTCAATCATGGCGACCGATTTGAGCGCGTTGCCGGCGGCCGCGTCGAAGTCCTTGCTCTTGGCGCGCGCCTGCCAGTGCTCGGTGGTGACGGCCGGGCGCAGGGCCTCCGACACCAGCAATTCGCGGCCGTGCGGTTGCGGCGGTACAAGTTGCCGCACAGCGTCGCGCCGGATTGCGAGCGCATCGAGCAATCCATGCATGGCGAATTGCGCGTGGCCGGCGGCGGGCGCGCCGTCGTGACTCTTGTCGTCGGCGTCGCCGGCGATCAGCGCCCAGGAGGCGTCGTCGAGATCCATGTCGAGGCCGGGCAGCACCAGCGCGCCATGCGGCAGTTTGGCGATGGTGGCGAGCAGCTTGGCGGTGGCCGGCATCGAGCCGGTGGAGCCGGCGGCGATCACCGGCGCGTCGCTGCCGGCAAGCCGCTTGGCTTCGGCCTCGATCAGTTTGTCGCGGCGCTCGGCCTGCTCGATGGCGTTCTGCTCGGCCAGGATCGCGCGCCAGCGCGGGTGCATGAATTTGAGGAAGTCGAGCGACTGCTTCCAATATTCGTCGAGGTCTTCCGGCACCAGTTTGTCGAGATTGTCCCACGGCACCTGGCGCGTGATCATGTCGTCCATCAGCCGCGCCAGCGTATCGGCCAGCGCCATCGCGGCCTCCGGCGTGTTGGCGATCAGCGGCGCGCCTTGCTCCGGCGCGATGGTCGCCGCCCATTTCGAGATGAGTTCCGCGAGCGTGAGCCGTCGCTCTAGCGTGCTGAAGGTCTCCGGCAGCGCCAGCGCGGCTTCGGCCAGCTCGCCGGTGGCGGCTTCGGCGAAGGCGATTTCGTCTTCGTCCAGATCGCCGAGCGCGACGATGCGCGGCAGGATGGCGGCGTCGCCTTTGAGTTGGTCGAGGAACACCTCGCGCGCCAGCCGGCAGGCGCGCCGGGTCGGCAGATAGAGCGTGGCGCGNGCGAGCTCGAGCGGATCGTGCGTGGCCGGAAATCCGGGCACCAGTTTGCCGGCGCGCAAGGCATCGATCAGCNCCGGCAGAAACGGCGCCGAGGCGGGGATGTTGAAGACGTTGAGTTTGGCGACCGGCATCGCGTGAATCATACACGCTTTGTCGCGGCGCTACCCCGTGCTGGCGCGGATCGTCTTTTCCGCCAGGGCGATGGCGTCGGGGGTGCCGACATGCATCCAGAGGCCTTCCAGCCGCAACCCGTGCAGGCGGCCGGCTTCCGCCGCGCGGTCGAACAGATCGGTGAGCGGAAATTCGCCCTTAGGCGCGCCGGCAAACAGCGCGGGTGTCAGGATTGCCGCACCGGCATAGACGAAGGGCGCCACCTCGCGCTCAGCCCGGCGGCGCAACCGACCGTCGGGGGCAAAAGCGAAATCGCCGCGCCCGGCATAGCCGATGCTGCCGGTGGTGGGGGCGAGCAGCAGCAGGGCGTCCATGGCGGTGGGATCGAAGGCCTTCGCCAGACGCGTCAGATTGGGCGCAACGCCGTCGATCCAGAGCGTGTCGGAATTGATGGTGAAGAACGGCGCGCCGCCCAGCTCGGGCAGCGCCTTCACCACCGCGCCGCCGGTGCCGAGCAGCAGACCGCGCTCATCCGAAATCATAATCTTCGGCTTCGTGCGCGTGGCCAAGTGACTCTCGATCTGCTCGGCGAAGTGATGCACGTTGACCACCGCGCGCGCGACGCCCGCTTCCGCCAGCCGGTCGAGCACATGGTCGATGAGCGCCTTGCCGCCGACCTCGACCAGCGGCTTCGGCATCTTGTTGGTGAGCGGGCGCATACGGGTGCCGAGGCCCGCCGACAGCACCATGGCTTTTTTTGGCGTCGGGATCATGCGCTAGACCGTTTTCAGCGCTGGCACGTTGACGCGATACCAGACGGCGAGCGGCGCCAGCGCCGGATGCGCCAGCGACCGTTGCAAATAACCCCATACCCGCGGCATGTGACGCAAATATTGCGGCTTGCCGTCGCGGCGGTCGAGGCGGGCGAAGATGCCGAGGATCTTGGAGGCGCGCTGGGCGGCCAGCGTCGCGTAAACCTTGGCGAAAGCGGGTGCGTCGAAAGCGGCATCGGCGGCGCGCCGCGCGCGGGTGTAGCGCGACAGCAGCGCGATCTCCATCATCTCCGGCACGTCCACGCGCGCGTCCTGCAGCAGCGAGGCGAGGTCGTAAGCCGCCGGACCCATCACCGCGTCCTGGAAATCGAGCAGGCCGATGCGCGCCACACCCTCGCGTTGCGGCAGCCACAGCAGATTGGGCGAATGATAATCGCGCAGCACCCAGATCGCGGGCTCCGCGAACGCCGGCGCCAACGCGTCGCGCCAGAGCGCCACGAAAGCGTCGCGCATGGCGGGCGCCGGCTTGGCGTCGAGCCGCGGCAGATACCAGTCGACCAGCAGCTCGGCCTCGATCAGGAACGCCTCTAGGTCGTAGCGCGGCAAAGCGTAATCGACGCCCGGCTCGACCGGCAACACATCGGGCAGCGGCGCGCGATGCAGCGCCGCCAGCAGATCGGCCGCCACTTCGTAGCGCGCCTCGATCGGAGCCGGCGGATCGCCAGCCACCACCAATTCATTGCCGAGATCCTCGATCACCAGCAATCCGGCCGCGCGGTCGGCGGCAAAGATTCCCGGCGCGGAAAGCTCGCGCGCGCGCAACGCCTGCGCCATGGCGACGAACGGCGTCACGTTTTCGGCGAGATGCGCGATCGCGCTATAGGGCTTGCCGTCGTGCACCGGCGGTCCGTCCGGCCGCTTCGGCGAATTCATCAGGATATAGCTCGCGCCATCGAGAGTGAGCCGCTCGTAAGCGCGCGTGGAGGCGTCGCCCTGGACGTATTGCCGCCCCGCCTCGCCGAAGCCGGAGCGGGCGAGGAACGCCCGGATGACGGCGATTCGCTCGGCGCGCGGCGCAAACGTGCCATAGCCGGTAATGCGCGCTTGGCGGAAGGTCTCAGCTTGCTGCGGCGATAGCGTCAACGCGACATCGAGTCGGTTGGGCGGCAGATGGCTTCCGGCGCGGTCCGGCCATTCCAGCAGCGTCACCGCGTCTTCGGAGGCGTCCTCGAAGCCGAGCTCGGCGAGCTCTCCCGGCCCCGACAGCCGGTAGAGGTCGGCATGCACCAGATTGAAGCGCGGCAGCTCATAGCTCTGCATCAGCGTGAAAGTGGGGCTAGGCACCTCGACGGTCGGGTCGCCGGCGAGATGGCGGATCAAGGCGCGGGCGAAGGTGGTCTTGCCGGCGCCGAGATCGCCGGACAGGGTGAGCAGGTCGCCGGGCGCGAGCGCGGCGGCGATGTCCACCATCAGCGCCCGCGTGGCCTCCTCATTGGCGAGCGCCGCCGTGAAGCTGAAACCGCCGGAGGTGGTGGGGAACATCGAATCATCCGTTTGAGGCAACGACCTTATAAACGGGGCGGGTAGCGGTGGGCCAGACGATGGGTTGTTCCGAGGGATAAGCGGGCTCAATTCAAGTGGAACTCGTTTTCATGAGGGGCAGTAGTAGCGATCCGGGGTCGTATCGATAGACATGGACAGCTACGTAATTCTACGGAGCGCCGAGTTCCAAACCAACGCTCTTAGTAGCTGATTAAGCACATAGGTGATTAAGCGTGATACCTCACCTTTTCATCACCGCTAATCGCTAGATTCGCCCGATCCGATTTGGATTCTGGCGATGGTGCACCGATCGCGAAAAGTTCTTTTTTCCTTGCGCCGCCGCAGCGTTCGCGACGCGGTGACGATTGCCGGCCTTTGCCTCGTCACTTACATCGCCGCCGCAACTTTCGACGTTTTTGGGCAAACTTACGAGTTTATAAAACGCTACGAGGCCTACGAACTCGACGAAGCGATCGTCGTTGCAATCGTATTCGGCTTCCTCATGGCGATTTATGCGCTGCGGCGCGTGCAGGATTTGAAGCGGGAAATTTTCAAGCGGCGCGACGCCGAAAGAAAAAGCGCCAATCACGCTGTACGACTGACCACGGCGGTCAACAATATGACGCAAGGCCTATTGATGTTCGATTCCGCCGACCGTCTTGTCGTCTGCAATGAACGTTATATTCAAATGTATGGTCTGTCGCCCGAAATGGTTAAGCCCGGCGTGACGCGTCTTCAACTCATCAAGCAGCGAAAGGAATGCGGATCGTTTGAAGGCGACCCGGATCAATATTATGCAACATTACACAATGACACCACCATGGGACAGACGACGAGAAGATCGATAGAAACTCCCGACGGCCGCACAATTCAAATTGTGACCCGGCCGATGGCCGATGGTGGGTGGGTGACCACCCACGAAGACACGACCGACAAGTTGCGTGTGAAAGATTTAATCGAGAAGCAAGCGCTGCAACTCGATGCAGCCCTTGAGAACATGTCACAGGGGCTTTGCATGTTCGATGCCACGCAGCATTTGATCGTCTGCAATAAGCGATATGCCGATTTATATGGATTGAATAAGCAGCAGACCCGGCCTGGTACGACGTTGCGCGCGATCCTGCAGCATCGGATTGCCATGGGTAGCGCGCCGGACGACCATGAAAGCTACATCAAAGATCGGCTCAACGAAGTATCGATCAACAAGCCCTATCAGATCATAAATAGATTGCGTGACGGACGTTACATCTCCGTCGTTCATCGGCCGATGGCGGACGGCGGATGGGTGGCGACTCACGAAGATGTGACGGAGGCAAAGCGACGCGAGGAGTCATTCCGGCTGCTCTTCAAAGCCAACCCGGTGCCGATGTGGGTTTTCGATCGCGAAACCCTTCGCTTCCTGGCGGTCAATGATGCCGCGGTCGCGCAGTATGGATATAGCCGCGAACAATTTCTAGCGATGACGGTCCCCGACATTCGCGCGGCGCAAGCCGACGATTCCGAGTCGTTTCTTCGTGCGCGTCCGGACGTCCAAAATGGCGAGTATGTCGGGCAACACCAACGGTCCGACGGAACGAAAATTCACGCAGCGGTCTATTCAAGACTCTTGAACTACGAGAATCGGGACGCTCGACTGGTGGCGATCCACGACATTACCGACCGCAAGCTGGCCGAGGACGATCTACATCGCACGAAAATGTTTCTTAATACAGTGATCGAAAATGTTCCCTTACCGATCTCCGTGAAGGATTTTGCCAATGCCGCGGAGGACGCGCGCGACTGCCGCTTCGCCTTGGTCAATCGAGCCTATGAAGAGATCATGGGCGTTTCTCGCGACCGAATAATCGGAAAGACGACACATGAGGTGTACACGAAGGAGCATGCCGATGTGCTCATCTCGCTCGACAACAAGGCGTCACACTCCGATCAGGCTTTACTCGTTTTTGATCATTCGCTTGTCACGCCCAACAATGGTACGCGCCTCATCATGGCAAAGAAGGTTGCCATTCGAGGGAGCGCCGGAAAACCGGAATATCTTCTGACCGTTATCGACGATATGACAGACCGCAAGCTGGCCGAGGGCGATCTTCGCCGCACGAAAATGTTTCTCGATGCGGTGATCGAAAACGTTCCTATGCCGATTCTGGTGAAGACCGCCAACGATAGTCGCTTTACATTGATCAACAAGGCCGGCGAAGAGCTATTCGGATTTAGCCGCGACCTCGTTATCGGCAGAACCCCGCACGATGTATACGACGAAAAACGCGCTGATTTTGTTGTAGCTTAGGACAGGAAATCTTTGCTCTCCGATCACGCGATCATTATTCCCGATCATCCAATTCCTACACCCGAACGGGGAGTTCGGCTCGTCGCCGCGAAGAAGGTTGCCATCCAAGGTGACGATGGAAAACCGAAATATGTTCTGACCTTGATCGATGATGTGACGGAGCGCAGGGAGGCGGAGCAACGCATCGTGCGTATGGCGCATTATGATACGCTAACCGACCTGCCCAATCGGGCAACCTTTAACGAAACTTTGGACGCCACGATCAACCGTGCGACGACGACTGGCGAACTGTTTGCCGTTCTGAGCATTGATTTTGACGGCTTCAAAGAGATCAATGACACTTACGGACATATGGTTGGCGATGGACTCCTGCGTGAAATCGCCCGTCGTCTGCAAGCCGCTGCCGGAGAAACCTTCCTTGCGCGCCTCGGCGGTGACGAGTTCGCAGTCATTTTGGCGGAAGGTGCGCAACCAGCGGGCGCAGCAGTGCTCGCCGAGCGCCTGCTCGCGACTCTTTTGGACGATTTTAAGGTTGAAGGTCACTGCCTAAAATTAGGCATGAGCATCGGGGTTGCGATCTATCCGGCCGACGGCACCGACGCGAAAATACTCATGATTAACGCCGATGCCGCCCTTTATCGTGCCAAAGCCGAAACGCGTGGGATGGCGATGTTCTTTGAACTCGAAATGAGCGCCCGGCTACACGAGCGGTACGCCCTGCAAGAGGATTTGCGCTCAGCCATCGATCGTGGCGAACTGCTGTTGCACTATCAGCCGCAGGTGAAAATGTCAGGCGAAACTATCGGGTTTGAGGCACTGGCCCGCTGGCAATGTCCAAAACGCGGCATGGTCCCACCCGGTACGTTTATCCCTATCGCCGAAGAGAGCAGTCTCATCATCTCGGTGGGCGAATGGGTTCTGCGCGAGGCCTGTCGCGAAGCCGCATCCTGGCCGCAGCCGCTGACCATTGCGATCAATATCTCTCCGATCCAGTTTCGCCATGGCGACCTGCCAAGGCTCATCCATTCAATCCTGCTTGAAAGCGGCCTTGCTCCGGCCCGCCTCGAACTTGAAATTACCGAGAGCGTGATGATTAACGACTTCTCGCGCGCGGTATCAATCCTCAATCAGCTGAAGTCGCTCGGCGTAAAGATTGCAATGGACGATTTCGGAACCGGATATTCTTCCCTATCGTATCTGCAGTCTTTCAGGTGTGACAAGATCAAGATCGATCGTGTCTTTATTTGCGACTTGGAAGACAACTACCACTCCAGATCAATCGTGCGTGCCGTCATCGGTCTCGGCCAAAGCCTTGATCTGCCGATTCTGGCGGAAGGCGTCGAGACAGAAGCCCAGCATACGTTCCTCGTAAAGGAAGGTTGCGACGAGGTTCAGGGTTATCTAACCGGTCGGCCGCTGCCGATTGCGGACTATGCAGGTGTCGTCGGGCGAAAATTGATTGCGGCGGCGCTTGCCCGTGCGGTTTGATAGCGTGGCGGCGATGTTGACCATCAGCCGGCGCGTGGCTTCTTCGTCGGCGAGCGCTACCGTGAAGCTGTAGCCGCCGGGTATTAACGCATTCAGAAATTCGTATTGTGAATATCCAGCGGGCGCCCGGTCGGGTGGGCACTCGCCGCTGTCGGTGTGGCGGCTGCGGTATTTGGGCGACTGAACACGATCTTGCAGGCGGGGCTGAGCTGCCGCTTGTTCTGGACAAGGCATTGCGCCACCCGCGTCTCATCGGGAATGGCGTTCTGGCAAAGCCGCATCGCATCCGGCGTACAGGCATCCGCATCCTGTTGCGTGTAGGCGATGGCTGGGAGCGGAGCTATGATCGTGATGAGTGAAGCGATAGCACACAGTTTGAGCATGAAATTGCACTCCAATCTGGGGTGTCAACGGCCGGCGTCGGAAATTGTTCCCGAAAGCAAGCATATAGGGCTACGCACAAAGTTTCATTATGAATCTGTCGTCCTGGCTCATGGCGGCGCGGCCGCGCACGCTCAGTCTTTCGATCACGCCGGTGGCGGTCGGCACGGCGCTGGCGTGGGCGGTGGACCGGCAGATTCATTGGCCGGCGGTGCTGGCGGCGCTGCTCGGTAGCATGTGCATTCAGCTCGGCACCAACCTGCACAACGACGCGGTCGATTCCGAACGCGGCGGCGACGGGCCCGATCGCGTCGGACCGCCGCGCGTGACGGCGTCCGGCCTGTTGAGCGGGCGCAACGTCAAACGCGGCGCGGCGGCGTGTTTCGCCGCGGCGGCGCTCATGGGGCTTTATCTGGTCGCCGTCGGCGGCTGGCCGATTCTCCTGCTCGGCATCCTGTCGATCGCCTCAGGCTGGGCCTATACCGGCGGCCCGCTGCCGATCGCCTATACCCCGCTGGGAGAATTGTTCGTGATCGCCTTCTTCGGCGTCGGCGCGGTGGGCGGCACCTATTGGCTTTGCACCGCCGATCTCGGCGCGCCGGCGCTGGCGGCCGGTCTGGCGCTCGGCCTGTTGACCGGGGCCGTTCTGCTGGTCAACAATTTCCGCGACGTCGAAGCCGATGCACGGGTGGGACGTCGGACGCTCGCCATCGTGGCGGGGCCGCAGGGGACGGGCTGGATTTTTGCCGGGCTGATGTTGCTGCCGTATACGCTGTTGCCGCTGATCGGCCGTGCCCTGCCGCACGGTCATGTCTGGCCTGCGCTGATCACATTGCCGTTGGCGCTTGCCTTGATTTACCGTTTCATGCGCGAGCCGTGCGGCCGCGGCTTCAATCGGATTTTGCTTTGGACCGTGCAAATCCAAATGTTGTTTAGCCTGCTGCTCAGCGCCGGANTGNTTCTGTGATGTAGATCAATGCATTCGCATAGATTTACTATANTAAAAAAATTGTAGAACTTGCGTCGGCCTTCGAGCGGAGTACATTGNAGCCATGACACTGCGCAAAGGCGTTTACGTCGTTCCCACCGACGGCTGGTATATCGAGCGCACNGTCTGGTTGATCGCCGGCGTGGTTCTGCTGACCAGCACGCTGCTGGCAGTGCTGGTCAACCCGCTGTGGATTTTCGGGGTCATCGCCACCGGACTTGTATCCATCAATGTCGCGCTGACCGGTTTCTGCCCGATCGGCAATGTGCTCCGCCTGCTCGGTTTCAAGGCGCGGCTTGGCACGAGCGCGCCGACGCGCTGGAATCTTTATTTCCTGCAGACCGACAGTTGGTATCTCGAGCGGCGCATCTACGTCACGGTCGGGTTCAATATTACTCTCGGCTCGATTCTGTTTCTGGCGCACAGTCCGTGGTGGGGCCTGTTCATCGGCTTCGTCGGTACCGCCATGGTCTGGTTTGCCGCGACCGGCCTCTGCATCCTGGCTAACGTATTGTATTGGACCGGCGCCGAACCGCGGCTCAATCCGGGCGCGCTGCGTTCAAGCGGCATCGGCGCCAAGCACGCCTGACGCCTTCCCGCTACTGCATGGAACTACGGCTTCGGCTTCCACTCGCGCGCCAATTTCTGCGCTTCCGCGATCTGTGCTGGAGTCATGAGCTTCGCGACGAGGTCTCGCTGTATGGCCGAATCGTGGTCGCCCTGAGCGGCTGACAAGCTGAACCACATGTACGCGACGACATAATCCTTTGGCACGCCTCTGCCGGAAACGTACAAGCCGCCGAGGCTATTCTGCGCAGCGACACGGCCCTGTTCCGCAGCGAGGCGAAGCCACTTCGCCGCCTCAGCGAAATTCTGCGAACCGCCCTTGCCCATTTCATACATGAAGCCGAGACGGGTTTGCGCCAATGCATCGCCTTGTTCGCCGGCGAGGCGATACCACTTCGCAGCCTCGCTATAATCCTGCGGCACGCCCTCACCCGTTTCATGCATGTAGCCGAGCGCAGACTGCGCTATTGCATTGCCTTGTTCAGCCAATAAGCGAAAAAGCCGCAGGGCCGTGCGGTAGTCGTGTCTTTCACTCGCAGCAACGGCATCCTCGAGCGGCCCGGCAACAGCGGCACCCGCCATCGCAACAAGCATGAGCGATGCCGTTAGCGTTGCACGCAGCAGTTTCGTGTAATGGCTCTGCATTGTCGGCTTCGAACGCCCGATTGCGGCCAGTGGCTAACTGTTACTTACGATCATCAATTTATCGACACGGGCCTAAGTCGTCACGCCGCTGTCTGCTTGGCTTCCTGCACGGTCGGGAACACGCAGGTCACCGTGGTGCCCTGCCCGAGGGTGGAGTCGATCGTCACCGCGCCGCCGTGCAGCTCGACGAACGAGCGCACCAGCGAGAGCCCGAGGCCAGTGCCGCGGTGCTGCGAGCCCATCGAGTCGGTCTCGAACCAGTCGAACACCTTGTCCTTCGCCTCCGGCGGAATGCCGGGGCCGTGGTCGGTGACCGTGAACACCACCGCGTCGGTGCGCCGCTCGGCGGAGAGCGTGACGGTTTCGCCCGGCGGAGAAAAGCCGACCGCGTTGGACAGCAGGTCGAACAGAATCTGCCGCAGGCGCCGCTCGTCGGCGGTGAAGCTGCCGATGCCGGGCGCGGCGCGAATGTCGAGCGCGATGCCGTCCTTCACCAGCCGGTCCTGTACGCCCTCGGCCGCCTCCTCCATGCTGGCGCGGATGTCGACATCGCCCAGGTTGAGCGACATGGCGCCGGCGTCGATGGTGGCGAGGTCGAGGATGTTGTTGATGAGCGCGAGCAGTGCATTGGTCGAGGCCGTGATGTAGCCGAGATATTCGCGCTGCTTGTCGGTGAGCGGGCCGAACGCCGGATCGCCGAGGAAATGCGCGAAACCGATGATGTTGGTGAGCGGCGAACGCAATTCGTAGGACACGTGGTGCACGAAATCGATCTTGATGGCGTCGGCGGCCTCCAGCGCCTCGTTCTTGTCGCGCAGCGCGCGCTCGACGTTGACCGTGTCGCTGACGTCCTGGAAGGTGACCAGCGTGGCGCCGTCGGGTAGCGGCATGGTGGTCATGTCGATCATCATGCCGTCGCGCCGCTCGATGCGCGCGACGATCGGCTCGCGGTTGTCGATCGCGGTCACCGCGTCGCGTAAATTGCGCCACACCGTATTGTCGTCATGCATCGCCTGCGCCCAGGCGGTCACCGCTGCCACGTGGGGGTGCTGGTCGAGCGCCTCGGGGCTAAGTTTCCACATGCGCTGAAACGCCGGATTGTGCAGCCGCACGCGGCCGTCGCTGCCGAACACCGCGACCGCTTCGGCCAGGTGATCGAGCGTCTCGCTCTGCACCTTGATCAGCGCGTCGTAGCGGCGGTGCATGGCGAGGCGCTCGGTGACGTCGTCGTAAAGATAAGTGACGCCGCCCTCCGGATTGGGCGCGGTGACCACGCGCAGCGTGCGGCCGTCCGGCAGGTGCCACATTTGCTCCTGCGGCTCGACCGCGCGATAGGCCTCGTAAAGCTGCTGCTTCCACAGCCGGAAGTCCTGCTCCTCGGGTAGCTTGCGGTCGGCGCGCAGGGTGTCGAGCACGGAACTGTCGGTCGGCGTCTGGTCGAGCAAGCCAGCGTCGAGTTCGAACAGCGAGCGGAACGCCGCGTTGTAGAAGATCAGCTTGCGGTCGACGTTGAAGATGGCGACGCCGGTGGCCAGCTGGTCGAGCACGCGGCGGTGCGCCTCGATCATGCGCGCGAGCTCGGCGCGCATGGCCTCCACCTCGGTGGCGTCGATCGCCATGCCGGCGCTGCCGGCGCTGTTCGGCGCGTCCACCACGTCGAAGATGCGGCGCTGGCCGGCGGCGATGGCCGGCAGCCGTTCGCAATAAAGGCCGCCGCCGGCGCGCGCATCGTTGAGCTTTGCGCGGGCGGCGCGGTCGAGCAGTTCCAGCTCGCGCTCCACCGCATCGGAGGCGTCCTCAGCGTCCACCGCGCGGGCGTATGCCGCATTCACGAAGATCAGCTGGCCGTCCGAGTTGCGCGCCCACACCGGGGCGGGCAGCGAATTGAGCAGCGTCTTCATGCTCTCGACGTCGCCCATCAGCCGGTCGTGGCGGGCGGCAAGGTCCATGAGCTCGCTCTCGATGCCACTGACGTCGCGCAGGCGCAGCACCGCGCGCCCCGCCACCGCGCGTCCTTCCGCTTCGAGCGGACGGCCGGCGCTGGTGGTGAGCGTCATCACGAAGCCGCGGCCGTCGCTGCGCAGCGTGTCGACCGCGTGCTGCATGCGTTGTGCCGCCGCCGGCTCTAGCCAGGCGCCGAAGGCGAGCACGCGCTCCGGCACGGAACCCGACACGACGATGCCGGTATCGCCGAAAATTTCTGGCTCGTCGCTGCCCGCGGCCCAGGCCACTAGCACCTGCGGCTGCGACAGCAGCAGCGTCTTGAGCCGGTCGATTTCGGCGCGCAGCGCCATGGTTTCGTCGTGCGCCTCGGTTTCAATCGTGGCGGCTGCTTTGCGCGTGCGCAACAGCACGATGGTGGCGAGTACCGCGAAGCAGAGCAGCCCGAACGTCAGCGTGAGGGTGGCGACCTGCTGGCGGCTCAACACCGTGACGGCGCGGATCATGTCCTCGACGAGGCTAAAGGCCGCGCTCCCGTCGGCGCGGGCCGGCGTGCTGAGCGCGCTGCAAAGCGTTGCAAAAACGAAGGCGGCGAGGAATCCGCCCCGCCGCGGACGAGAACGCAGCCTCTCGTTCGCCGTCCGGATCGTCTCCGGCATTCAGACCTGCCCCAGGAATGCGAGCGGCGTCCGCCGCGCCGTTCGCGAATCGCAGGACTTTACCCCCAAGGGGAATCATGCCGAAAGAGTCCAGATCGTGAACGCGGGCTGGATTGGCCGCTAGTTATGGTTTTGTTTGCGCATGACCTTATCCGAAAACCGGTCCCCATCCCCGATCAAGTCGAGGACAAGCTTTTCGGGGTCATGCGCCCGCTATTTCAGCGCTTGCGCCCGCTTCGCCATGTCTTCGACGCTGATGCGGCCGAGCACGGACGAAAATGTGCGCTCGGCTTCGACCAGCGCCGGCTTCACCACGTCATTGACCAGCGCCGAGTTGGGCAGCGGCGGATCGTCGGCATCCTCGGCGGTGCTGGCGGCGCGCAGGATGTCCGCCGCGCTGATGCGGCGGTGCTCGCGCGCGAGCTCGTAGCCGCCGTGCGGTCCGCGTACGCCGCGCAGGATGCCTTCGCGCACCAGCGCCTGCAAAACCGGTTCGAGATGGCGTGACGGAAGCCTATGGCGCGCCGCCAGCGCCTTGGCCGAGACCGGCCGGCTGCGGGCGTTGATCGCCACATCGATCACGGCGGCAATGGCAAGAATGCCCTTGCGGGACACCAGCGGCATGAAGGGCACCAGTCGCAACTAATCTTAACGGTAATAGGCTACAGTCGGCCATCCGTCTAGCCGAAAACAAATAAAGCTAATTTCAACCTCCGGTGGAACCGAACCCGCCTGTTCCGCGAGTGGTTTCGTCGAGCGATTCGACCTCACGCAATTGCGCGCGCGCCACGGTTGCAACCACCAACTGCGCGATCCGCATGCCGCGTGTAATCGCCACCGCTTCGCCGCCGAGATTCACCAGCAGCACCTGTATTTCGCCGCGGTAATCGGCATCGATGGTACCGGGCGCGTTGAGCACGGTGAGCCCGTGCCGCACGGCGAGGCCGGAGCGCGGCCGCACCTGCGCCTCAGTGCCGGGCGGCAGCGCGACGGCGATACCGGTGGGAATGAGCGCGCGCGCGCCGGGCGCGAGGCTGAGCGCGCGATCTGCCGGCACTGCAGCGATCAGATCGAGGCCGGCGGCGAGCGCGCTGTGGTAGGACGGCAGCGGAAGATCCTTGCCGTGCGGCAGGCGGGTGATGTGGACTTCGATCGTCATGCAAGAAGTCTTTCCTCGGTCATTCCGGCGCGCGCGTCAGCGCGAACCCGGAATCCAGAAGCATGCACAGAGCTTGTATCTGGATTCCGGGTCCACCGCTTCGCGGTGTCCCGGAATGACAGGGTAAAATATTTCCGCTCATTTCGTCGCAATCTCCTTGGCGATGCGCGCGATCAGCATCGCGGCCACGGCTTCTTTCGATTGCGGCGGCCAAGGCTCGATGCCCTGCGCCGTGACCAATTGAATCGTGTTGCGATCGCCACCCATGATGCCGGTTTGCGGCGAGACATCGTTGGCCAAAATCCAGTCGCAGCCTTTGGCCGTGAGCTTGGCCTTGGCATTGGCGGCGATGTTTTCGGTTTCGGCGGCAAAGCCGATCACCAGCTTCGGCCGCTGGGTTTTTCGTTTGGCGATGGTGGCGAGGATGTCGGGATTTTCGACCAGCGATAGTTCCGGCGTGGCCTGGCCGGCCTTCTTCTTGATCTTCTGCTCGCCAGCTTGCGCCACGCGCCAATCGGCGACCGCGGCGGCGAAGATCGCGACATCGGCGGGCAGCGCGCGCTCCACCGCTTGCAGCATCTCGCGCGCGGTAACGACATGCACGATGGTCACGCCCGGCGGGTCGGGCAAATTCACCGGCCCGCTCACCAGCGTCACATCGGCGCCGGCGCGCGCCGCCGCCGCGGCAATGGCGTGGCCCTGCTTGCCGGACGAGCGGTTGGCGATATAGCGCACCGGATCGATCGGCTCATGGGTCGGGCCGGAAGTGACCAGCACGCGTTTGCCTTTAAGCGGCTGCGTCGTTTCGCTCGCGAGCAATTTCTCGATCGCGGCGGCGATCTCCAGCGGCTCGGCCATGCGCCCCATGCCGCGTTCGCCCGCTTCCGCCATCTCGCCTTCA
>JGI20191J14862_1000153_pt1 | contig 23103 bp, 26 predicted proteins | sample NGESurdeep092012_7_FD_14862 | JGI IMG/M metagenome (IMG submission 14862)
ACTTCGATGCCGAGCTTGAGCAGTTCGCCGTGGATTCGGGGCGCGCCCCAGAGCGGGTTGCCCAGGCTCATGCGGCGGATCAGATCACGGATCTCGGTGCCCATCTTGGGCCCGTCCCAGGTGGCGTGATCGCCAACGCCAGTAGAGCCGAAAGCCCTTTCGATGCCAATGGATGATGGTTGCCGGCTTCACCAGTACCATGGTGTTCAAGGCCTGCGGCCAGACCCGGTAAAGCCACACCCAAAGCAACCGGTCTGTGGAGAAAAGTTGAAGCCGACCTTTATGCTGCCGCCGCAGCACGGCCACCTGATGCCGAAGGGCGACGAGCTCAAGTTCCAGGTCGGCGCGGCTACGAAGGCGCACGACGAGATCGCGAAGGCGCTCAACGAGCCCTCGATAAAGGCTAGGGTGAAGCAACTCGGCGCCGATCCGATGCCGATGAAGCCCACCGAGTTCGAAGCGTTCTTGAAGGCCGAGACCGCGTCCAACGCCACGTTGATCAAGGCCGCCGGCATCAAGCCGAATTGAGGGGTGCCCTTATTGAACCTTCATCCCGATCGCGCGGGTGGCGGCGCCTCACTGCGCCCGCTTGGCCGCGATGAAGGCCGCGAACTGCTCGGGCAAACCGGGATCGGAATGCACGCCGAGCCGGGCGATGATCGCTCTCGCCTCCGCGCTCGCCAGGCCCTCGCTGACCGAGGCATTGAGCTTGCCCACGATCGCCTCCGAGGCGAGGACGGAACGACGCCGGTACTCGCGGTCGTCATCAACGCCATTGTCGATGCGCTGTCGGAATTCGGCGTCACCCACGTGGAAATGCCGGCGACGCCCGAACGGGTCTGGCGGGCCATTCAAGACGCTCAACTCAAGCAACGAGGTATGCCATGACCGACGCGATCCGCGCAGAACGCAAGGGCGGGGTGTACGCGATCACTTTGAACCGGCCCGAGGCCGGAAATGCGGTTTCGGATTCGATGATCGTTCAGCTGGGGGATCATCTGGAAGCGGTCGATTCGACTGTGCGTGTGATCACGATCGAAGGTGCCGGATCAGACTTCTGCGTCGGGCGAGAGCCACCGCCCCCTGACGCGCCGCGCAAGCAGATGGAGGCGCTCGAACTCCGCCGCGCCCATGATATCGTGTATCGAGTCTATGGCTTGGTGCGACACTCGCGCGTTCCGGTCGTTGCGATGGTGCGCGGGCGGGCGCTGGGCTTCGGTTTTGCGCTTGCCGCCGTCGCCGACATCACGATCGCCGCCGATAGTGCAACGTTTCAAATCCCTGAATTCGCGCATAACATCATGCCGACTATGGTGATGTCTGCTCTGATCGACCGAGTGCCGTTGAAAGCGCTTATGCATCGCGTATATACTGCGGAAGCCTTCGGCGCCGAGGAGGCTTTGAGAATCGGTGCGATTAGCGCGGTTAAGCCCGCCAGCCAATTAGACAACGCGCTCAAGTCGTTGCTTGAACAATTGCTCGCGGCCCCAACGCCAGCGTTGCTGGCGGTTAAAGAATTCGCACGCAATGCGCAAGCCATCGATATCAATAAAGCCGTGGAATATGCGCGGGCACTGCATGCAGTGATCAACACCTCGAGCGAGATGCGGCGTGGTTCGAAAATCGAGGGTATGGACTGATGATCTCACTTCTCGCGTACAATCGTTTCGGTTGCGGTCTTGTGTGTACCGAGAACCTGTCCTTTCCGAAAATGTGATCCGGCCTGGATTCACGTCGTGCGGTAGAATCATCGCATCATTCGGATCGATGTTTGCGATCCTGTACGCGCTGTCCAACGATCTGGCGCCATCGTGACGAACCGGTTTACCTCCAGCTACGAATAATGATCCGGTCGCACGGTTGGCAAATCCCAACCGTGCAAATTGCGGAAGCAGCAGTGCAGCGGCATGTACGCGATACTCTTGTCATCGCGGATGCGCTGGCGATTATTCCGCGACGCCACTCGATCGGCTCACGGGCAAGGATGCGCCTGCCCGTCGAATCCGATGTAGGTTCCGGTGGAGGGGTTGTAGGACTTGAACCGGCGCATGCAATAGGCGACCGCCTGGTCGCTGTCGTCCTCCTGCTGGACAGCTTCGTTCTGCTGCCGGACAGCTTCGTTGGCAATTATACCACCGATGACCCCGCCAACGATGCCGGCCGCGACGCCTGCCCCAACATCGCCTCCACCACCGCGTCTATGTTGGACCTGAATTAGCATGTTATCCTGCTGAGGCTGTGCAACGGAGGTGATTGATCCCACTGTCGCGCCCAGCGGCACAGCTGCGGCTGGGCTCAGCCAAGCAAAAGCAGAGGCGCTTAGCAGCGCCGCGGTCAAGGTCAGGGTTCTCAATTTCATAGCACCGCTCCTTCTTGGAAGAACACACCAACGTGCTCAGCGAAGAAGTTACATTGTTTCCGGTCCGACGCCTAATGGCGCAGATGGGGCAATCGCGCCGGATTTTCGATGTCTACGTCGAGTCCGCTATTCTCCCAATCGCTGCCATTATATCGCGCTGCAATAACTGACGCGTTGTGCCAACAGGCGACAGAGCAGATCGTGACGTTGCTTCGTCAGATTGAAGTCTCGATGGCGCAGGGCAAACCTACGCCAGTGGCTTGCCGGGATGCCGGCATATCGCAGCAGAACTACGCGATGAGCTGCTGAACGGAGAAATCCTCTACAGCCTGAAAGAGGCGAAGATTGTCGTCGAGCAATGGCGGAAGCACGACAACACGGTCAGACCGCATTCATCGCTCGGATATCGGCCACCGGCGCCGCAGACGATGAACGCGTTCCTGACACCACTAGATCAGGCCGGACAAGCACTAAAAGGGAGACGGACCTCCCGCTGCAAACAACAAGATCATCATTGACATCCATTTTCCGAATGTAATCAGATCAACAATCAGTGTCAGCGTCATTAATATCACGAGATTAATGACAATCTTTTGGACGGGCCTTATTAAGAGGAACTGACGCAAAACAAATTCACCAAAAAGCAGTACAAACAGTGCAGCTACAAAGGCTAACATAAACCGCACAACGCCTACGAACGCAACGGCACCGCTGCCAGACAAAGCAGCAAGTCCAACATAAAAAAAAGCCAAAAAATTATTTGGTCCTATTGGGACGAACAATCCGACCAAGTCACCCAAAAACGTGCCCCTTGGATAACCTCCTGGAATTTTTGTAACCGCATCGGTTTGTAAAACTAGAAAACTGTACACAGCAGTGAGGGCAACCAACCACACATCCAAACGAAGGAAAATCTGCCACCACTTATTCCGGCCGCTGCCGAGCCTCGTCACCATAAGAGCTGGCTCCGTTTGTCTGCACAGCTTTTCGGGGTTGATAAGTGGAACGTCTGCCGGGTTCAGGCCGCCGCGATCTGCGGTACCCAGTTGAAGTAGGCCTGATCCGGCGTCGGCCGGTCAAGGCTCGAAAGCGGCCTGCGGGTATTGTAGAAGCCGAAGTAGCTGCCGATCGAGATGCGGGCTTCGGCGGACCGGAGTGACGGCCTCACAAAGGAGCTTGACAATGCTCCGCCGTGAAAAACGACACCCGCTCGCGAGCGGGTAGCGCCTGCTATCGCGCGGCGGCCCCCGCCGCGGGCTGATGAACTTGCGCCACGGGCGGCGTCTCTGCCGCCGGGGGCTCGTAGCTCAGCGCCTGCACCGGATCGATCAGACCGGCGCCGGTCTCGTTGTCCGCCGCGGTGGAGAGCGTCTTGGCGCTGCCGGCGAGGACCGCGCGCACATCCTCGGGCGTGAGCTCCGGCCGCTTTTCCAGCATCAGGGCGATCACGCCGCTGACATGGGCGGCGGCGACCGAGGTGCCGGTGGTGAGCTGGTAGATGCCGCCGGGCGCCGGCACCATGATGTCGACGCCGGGGGCGGCGATGGCGATGTAGTTGCCGCGATTGGCCATGGCGAACGGCTTGTCGGAATAGTCGGTCGCGGTAACGGCGATCACGCTCGGGTCGGCGGCCGGATAGAGCGGCGGTGATTTTGGACCGGCATTGCCGGCCGCCGCCACCAGCACGATGCCCTTGTCGTAAGCCTCGCGCAGTTTGCGCTCCATCATCACGTCGTAGGGGCCGGCAAAGCTCATGTTGATGATGCGCACGCCGCGCCGTACGGCGTAATCGAGGCCTTTGAGGATCTGGAAGCTGGTGGCTTCCGCGCCCGCGCGCTTGTCGTCGAACGCTTTGATGGCGACGATGCTTGCGTCCGGCGCGACCCCGAGCAGGCGAGACTTGGCGACGATGGCACCGGCCATGCCGGTGCCGTGGGTGTGCGGACGGCTGGGTTGGCCTGAGGGGTCGAAGTGCTCGGCGATGGCGCCCTCCAGGTCGGGATGGTGCTCGTCAATTTCCGAGTCGATCACGGCAATCGAGACGTTGCGCCCGCGCGCAAGCCGATGCACCTCGCCGAGATGCAGTCTTTCGATTACATATTGGCCCGGATCGCCGTCCGGCAGCACGCGCGGCGGCAGGCTTGTCGGCGCCGGCGCGTTCTGGTCGAGCTGGTACACGTAATTCGGCTGGGCCGCGGCGACGATGCGATTCCGCTCAAGCTGGCGGATCACGTCGCGCACGTCGCGGCCGTCGGACGCGCGGAATTGATAGAGGGTGCGGCCGGCGGCATCGAAGCCGTGCGTGGCGACCATGGCGACGCCGAGCTGGCGGGCGACAGTCTCGACCTGGGCGCGCGGTACCGTGTTGGCGATCTGCACCACGACCTCGTTCGACACGAAGCGGACCTCGCCGCGCGGCGGCACACCGCTGTAGCTCATCTCGTGACGGGTGCGGCCGATCCCGAGTCCCGGCGGCGGCCCAGCGCTGCGCGGCGGAGCGACGAGGTAACGCTGGCGCATCGCGGTCCATGCCGGACTGCCGCCGAACCGGCCCGCGCCCCGCGGCAGCGTCGCCGTCGAACGCGGCAACGCCACTCCCGGACGGGGCAGCGCCCCCCCAGGACGTGGCAGGGATGACTGCCGTAACCGGGCGGCCGGATCGCGCGCATTGGCACCGCCGAGCGGCGGCGCCCCGGTGTTCTGGCGCGGCGACGTGAGCGGCGTGCGGCTGTTCAGCGCCGGGGCTCCGCCGCCCGGCGGCAGCGCCGCCGAACGCGACGCGCCGCCCGGAAGCGCGGGTCCCGGCGCGATCCTGCCCGGCGCGGTCGCGGCACCCGGTACATTGACGTTGGCGCCGAACGGCGGCCGCGTACCGATATTCAGATTTGTCGGCAGCGACAGCGTCCGCCCACCGATATTCAGATTTTGCAGCAGTGGCGGCGTCGCCGTCCGCGCCGGCAAGGATGGAGCGGCGGCGGCCGGCAGGCGACCGGCCGGCCGGGTGCCGATCGCGCGACCCGGCGGCACGCCCCGCGGCGGAATGCGCGCCGCCGCGGGCGGCTTCACCGGTTTGACGGCCTTGGCGGCGGGACGCGCGGGCGCCGGGTTCGCCTGCGGATCGGTCGTCTGCGCGGAGGCGACGGTCCAGGTCACGGCGACGAAAAGCGCCGCCATCGACAGCAACCGGAGCGAGAGCGACTTGTCTACGTGCATGGCAGGGCCCGCAGCCTAGAGCGCGATTAGCAAAAGTGGACACCGGTTTTGCGCAAGCAAGCAAGCCTGCGCAGATTGCGTGACTTTACACCAAATCCCTGAAAGCGCGACTCCTTCGACGGTTTCCAAATCAGCTGGTCTCTGATTCAACGTGGCGAACGAGGGAGGTTCGTCATGTCGGTTCCGGTCCCGCTTCCGGGAGATTTCGATGCAGCGCGGCTGCGGCGCTGGTGAAGACACTCAACAAGCAACTGGGACACGGAAGAGAGGCGGCGGAGTAGCTCTTAAGCCCCCGTCACCGCTTCGCCCGCTTTTCAACGTCCGACTTGTCCAGGATCGACTGCACGTGGCGGATGACGTAGTCGGCGACGATGGCGTGCGCCTCCGCGGTCGGATGGATCGCGCCGCTGTAGAGTCCAGCATAGGCCGGCTGCAGGATGTCGAACAGCATCGTCCCTTCGCGATGCGTATTCGCGAGCAGGAAGGCATCGTTCGGCGTGCGGAACAGACGCCAGCGGTGCGCATAGGGCAGCGTCGCCGCCGGTGAATAGGGCTTGAACTCGTCCCCCGTAGGCGTCTTACGCGGGATGCGCATGGCGATGCCGTCGGCGAACGCCCGCTTGGGATCGCGTGCGCACATGCCGCGCTTGGGGAACTCGAGGATATGGTCGGTCACCAGGGTGAATCCGGTGCCGGTGCCGGTTGCCAGGCCCGCCGGGCAGCTGTGTCCTGCGGTGCTGGTGATGCATTCCAGCCGCGCGAGCAGATCGCGCAAGAAGTCGGCCGTCTCCTTGAGGCGCTGCTGGTTGAGCTCCAAACCGGGATGCACGTCCATTCCGAGCGTCGGCTGCGAGCCGCACAACGCGTCCGTTTCGTCGAATTGGATCGGCTCATAAGACGACTGCAGCACCCGCGCGGGCGCAACGCCGAAACCCTCGGCGAGCGCGTCCTTGACCGCCTTCATCCGCTCGTCGAGGGCTTCGAGATAGACGCGCGCGACTTGCGGGCTAAAACGGATCTGTCTGCCGATCCAGGCGGCGATCGGCGCGATGTCGCCGGCGCTCTCAGTCATGGCATAGGCGGCGAGCGCACCGAAGCCGACGTCATTGCCGCCGACCGACATCAGCACGAGGTCGATCGGTCGCTTGCGCAGTTGCGGCGGACACCAGGTCTTGGTGATCCGGCGCATCTCGATCTGGGTGCTGCCCTGGGCCCACAGCGGCAGCATGTAGCTGGCGCTCTGCGAGCGCGCCGCTGCCCCCCGCGGCAGATCAGGTCGGCCAACTGGTCGAATTGGGCGCGCACCTTGGCCGCGCTCGGATCGCTGAATCCCTCGCGCGCGTCCATCTCAAGGAACAGACCCTCGGATACTTCCGCCCCGGAGCAAGTGAAGCTCGCCAGCGTGACCGAGCGGTGCCGATTCTCCAGCGCTAGCTCGATGCCGACGCGGAACGGATAGCCATATTGCGAACGGTGACAATCGCGGCTGAGCCAGCGAGCGGCGGCCTTGTCGAAAGCGGCTTGGAAATCAAGCGAGGAGAGTTTGTAAAAGCGCTCCGCCGCCTCGTCGTCCATGTAGCGTCGCGGCAGTACCTTCGGATTGTACTGGTCATCGCTCCCAGCAAGGCCGAATTTCGGCGTCACGTTGCCTAGGGTCGGCGGCTTCGTGTCGACTTGCGCCGCGATTTCGTCGCGCAGCAATTTCGGTTCATAGACCATCTCGCGACTGGGGCTGAATTGGACGGGGCGATCCGGATTGCTCTCGCCCGAGGCGAACGAATCGCCCAGCGCCACGATGAAGAGATCCTCGACCACGACCTCGCGATCGACCAGTTCGTGGCCGTCGGGCAGCTTGACCGTCACCGACACGCCGGAATGGGCGCGGTCGAGTGCATAGGGAACGCGCGCGATGGTCAGCTTGTCCTTGCAGGCGAGCTTCTTGGCCTCTGCCTTGCCGCCCGGTTTGCGCGGCTGCCGGGTCCACAGGCAATCGCCGGTGACGCCGGCGAGCTGGCCGGGCGCGATCTGGATCGCGACCGTGTGTGCCTCCGGTAGAACGTAGTCCTCCTTCGCCGTGCCCCAGGAATATTTGCGGTCGCAGACAACGGAATAACGACGCGGACGTCCATCGCTCTCGTAGCAGGTCTCACCAAGGGTCTGCGCGGCCCAGCCGAGCCGGCTTGGCGCATAACGCGCGCGCGCCGTCGCCGCGCAGGTATCCGGCGTCGAGGCGTCTTTGCAATCCGGATCGTTGAGGCGGCGCTCGGTGCGCCAGATGATGTCTGCCGGCAGCGGTCCGGTGGGATCGCCGCGCACCGCGTTGAACGCGGCCTCATGCAGCGCGAATGAGCGGGTGGGCTTGAAGAAGCGGAACGGATTCTCGACCTGCCAGATTAGGTCTGCGGCCTGACCGGAACCTGCACCGAAACTGGCGAGAATGGTGATGAGCCAAGCGGTCGTCGCGAGCGCTTTTCGACGCATAGCTCCCCTCCGCCGCTTCCCCACCAGGAGACAATGATCCGACATTCTCCAGATGACCATGGTTCCGCGTGAACGATAGCACTCTGCCGAGGTGCGAGGAAGCATAAGGCGGCGTCCGCACGGCTTCGGGAGTTGGTCGTGGCCCGGACCATTCCCGAGAAGCCGATTTGGTGCGTTTCCTCGTCATTTGGACACACTTGCCGCCCTTGTTTCACTTATCGGATGGCGGCCTGTGGCGCACAGACTCTTCATTCCGCCATTTGCTCACGTCGCGGTCGGTGACAGTACGGGCTTGATCAAATCCCCGAGATCGGGTTCGCCGCAATGAGACAACACGATGTCGCGCACCTCATCGCGCAGCCGCAACACTGACCTGAAATCTGTACCCGACGGCATAACCGGCTCCCCGATCTCGATGTTGATCGCAGTGTGCCTGGGGAACCATTGGTCGCTGCGCAGCATCGATCGCGTCCCGCGGATGACGCCCGGCAGAATGGGAAGGTTCGCCTCGGCGGCCACCTTGAACGCGCCGAGATAGAAGCCGGAAAGCCCCGCCCTCCGGGTGAATGTCCCCTCCGGGAAGAAAACCATTATACGGCCCTGGCGTGCGAGCGCGATCAACGCCTCAGCATCCGTGAGGCTGCCGGAGACATCATAGCGCTCGACAAACGGGATGCCGAGACGCCGCAGAAGCAGGCCTGCAATGAACTGCCCGGACAATTCTTGCTTGGCAACGAACGCCGGCTCGCCCGGGAGAACCGCAGTGAGGACGAGAGAATCGATGTAACTGGAGTGATTGAACACCAGCATCGCGCCTCGGCTTGGAATACGGTCGATGCCGATGGTCGCGACCGGGATTCCCATCGCCGCAAGCGCCCCGCGGCCAATCCACCTGAGCGCAGACCAGCGCCAAGCCACGCGCGGCAGGATAAGCACGGCGAGCGATCCCAACAGGAACGCACCGGCAAGTGTCACCCACCACCAAGCCGCGTACAATGTTTCGCGCGACAATCGCGCCAAGAGCCTGGTCTGTGGACCGATCGCAGACAGCGCCAAGCGTAAAAGCTGCCACCACAAGGCGCGCTGCATCGGGCCGATGTGGCCGCTCTCGTAGAGCGCCTTGGCCGCGCTGCGGCGGATCTTGCCGCTTGATGTCTTTGGCACGGTGCGCGGCGGTGCGAGCACGACTTCGTCCGGTGGTGTGCCCGCGATGTCGGTCGTGATCTCGTGTGCACGCGCCTGCAGCTTCGCGCGCGCCGCCGGGTCGGTTTCGCGCGTTTCGGCCAGGACGACGACGCGCTCGGTGCCCGAGGCCCGATCAGTCACGCCGAACACCCTTGCGGATGCCTGGAATGTCGGCCACGGCCTCCTCGATTTCCTGCGGGTAGAGGTGTCGACCGGCGCGAATGATGATGTCCTTGATGCGGCCGGTGATGTAGACGTCGCCTCCGGCCATATACGCGCGGTCGGCGCTGTCGAGCCAACCATCGTGAAAGAGTTCGCGGGTCTTGTTCTCGTTGCGGAAATAGCCGCGCGTTGTCGAAGGTCCTCGGAACTCGAGCCGCCCTTCCCGACGTTCGCCGAGTTCGTAACCGGCCTCGTCGACGATGCGGATCTCGTGGCCGGGCAGCGGCTGGCCGCAGGCCACGATTTCAAGCGGCCTTGGGTCGCCAGGCTTTGCCGGCTCTGCCACCCCGTGAGCGCTCAGCCGATCGCGGTTGACGCGATCGATAACGGGTAGGCGGCCGAGCGGTGGAAATGCGAGTCCCACTGAGCTCTCCGCGAGACCATAAACTGGCGCCATCGCCTGCGCGGGAAAGCCATAGCGGCCAAAACGATCGATGAACCGCCGCAATGTCTGCACGCTGACTGGTTCCGCGCCATTCGCAACCATGCGCAATGAGCTGAGATCCAGTCCTTTAAGGTAAGCATCGGCAATCTTGTTGAGGCACAACTCGAACCCGAAATTCGGCGACGCGGAAAAGGTGGCGCGAAAGCGGTGCATTGCCCATAGCCAGCTCTCCGGTCGCACGAGGAAGCTCAATGGCAACATGGCATAAAGCGGCGCGGCAAAGTGCAGGCACCCGAGCCACGCCCCGATCAGACCCATGTCGTGATAGAGCGGCAGCCAACTGACGAAGACATCGGCCGAGCTCGCTTCCATCACCCCACCCATCGCCCGGATGTTGGCAAGCAGGTTGGCGTGACTGAGCACGACGCCTTTCGGATCGCCGGTGCTGCCGGATGTATATTGGATGAGCGCGACGGAATCGGAATCGTTGGACTGAGGCAGATCGACGGGCGGCGCCGACGCCGCCACGCTCGCAACGCTCTCCACAGCGTTCAAATTCTCCACTTGCGCGCGGAGCAGTCCGGCAAGCCGCCGCCCCTCCGGCATCGTGATCAGCATGCAAGCGCCGGCGTTGCGCAGAATGCCGGTCTGGCGGCGCAGATGATCCTCGAGTTGCGAGAGCCGCATCGGTGGATAGATCGGCACCGGAATGGCGCCGGCATAAAGGATGCCGAAGAAAGCGGTGAAAAAATCGATACCGGTCGGGAGCATCAAGGCAACGCGATCCCCGGGTGCAACATCACGCGCAATCAAGCCGCGCGCGACGCTGCGTGCCCTGGTTGCGAGTTCACCGTAAGTCAGCGTGCCAAGAACCGTCGCCTCGTCCTGCAGCACGGTCAGGTGCAAACGGTCGGGATGCTGCGCCGCATGCCACTCGAGAACCTCGACCAGGGTTTGCGCTTCGCTCGCAGCCGGCACGGAGGGGAGGGCGGGAGCCGGCGCTTCAAGGGATATCCGCTCCCGCGCAGGTCCGGCTCGTTCCAGCGCCCGCACAAGGTCGTGCACGGTTTCGGCCTCCCCAATGGTCTGAGCCGACAGCCGCACGCGGAATGCGCGTTCGATCCGGAGGATCAGCTCGGTTCGACCCAGGCTGTCGATCCCAAGATCGCGCTCGATCCGGCTGGACGGGAGGATGTCGATGAATCTGATGCGCTGGGGATGCAGCTCGCGCACAAGCTCCGCGACGAGCGCGATCAGATCGCGTTCGCGCAACTCCTGCTCGGCCAACGCGGCAGGCGAATCCGCCTTATCAACCCGCATAAAAAAAGAATAGGATTCCGGGGTCGAGTGGTGTTGATACTGATCAAACTGTCAGGTGGCAGTGGCGCCTAAAAAACAATTGCTTTCGGGCATGAGCTGACAAACTCGCCGCTCCTGTGGTGACCTCAGTCGTCGAACGTCAGTATCTGTTCCATCATCGCTTTGCTGCCCCTGGCTAACGAGTTGTGGCTGCGATGGACAATGCGATTAACGAGCAACCCCAGCAGTCCGTTGTCGCCGGTGGCGACGTAGTCGCTGCTCGTCAGGCGGGTACGCTGTGGGGGCTTTTCCGCGAGCGTGTCCGACGCAGCCCGGACGGCATTGCTTACCGAGACTACGATCCTATCGCCGAGAATTGGCGGGATCACACCTGGCAAACGATTGCCGCACGCGTTGACCGGTTCCGTGCTGCACTCGCACGGGAGGAACTCGAGGCCGGAGACCGCGTGGCGATTCTGCTGCCCAACGGAATCGATTGCGTGTGCCTCGACATGGCTGCGCATGCGTCGGGTTTGGTTGTCGTCGGGCTTTACCCGCACGAGACCGCAGTAAGCAACGCCTATATCCTCGGCCATTCCGAGGCCCGTCTGGCTCTTCTCGATACCGAGGCGCGCTGGCAGACACTCTGGCCGCTGCGTTCCGAATTCCCATCGCTCGAACGCATGTGGATCCGCGACGTCGGTGCCGGCCCTGCTACGCCGACTTCCGAACCCATCGTGCGCAAACTCGCCGATGTCCTCGCAAACGCCCGCGAGCCGCCATTGCCACATGCGGCAGCACCGAGCGATCTCGCGACAGTGATCTACACCTCCGGCACCACTGGCAGGCCCAAAGGCGTGATGCTGTCGCACTTCGCCCTGCTGTGGAATGCCCAAGCTTCAGCCGCGATCATCCCGCCACGGCGGGACGACGTGTTTCTGTCGGTTCTACCGCTTGCCCATGCATTCGAGCGCACCGTCGGCTACTACCTTCCCATGATGGGAGGCTGCGCCGTCGCGTACGCGCGCTCGGCACAAGACTTGCGCGACGATCTCGTCGCGGTCCGCCCAACGGTGATGCTCGGCGTTCCTCTCCTCTACGAGCGAATGTCTGCCGCGATCCGGACAAATGTTGCAGGGAACTTCGCAAAGCGGGCTCTGTTGCGAATCGCCGCGTTTCTCGGCTGGCGCCGCTTTGAGGCCGCGCAGCATCGGGCCAGTCCGGGTCTGGCGCTGCGATTGCTCGGGCCCATCCTTAAGCAATACGTCGCAGTGCCGGTATTGGCGGCCTTCGGCGGACGGCTCCGTGTCGCGATCAGCGGAGGGGCGCCGCTGGATCAAGACGTCGCTCGGTTATTGATTGGCTTGGGCCTGCCGTTGGTCGAGGGATACGGTCTCACCGAAGCAGCGCCGGTGGTTGCAGCGAACGGACTCGACGACAACCTGCCCGGCTCGGTCGGGCGTCCTTTGCAAGGGGTTGAAGTGAAGCTCACCCCGGAAGGCGAACTGCTGGTGCATTCGCCTTCGATGATGACAGGCTATTGGAAGGATGACGCCGAGACGGCGCGCACGCTCGATCCGATGGGCTGGCTGTCGACCGGCGACGTCGCCGAGATGAAGGACGGCCGCATCTTCATCCGCGCCCGCCTCAGGGAGATGATCGTTCTATCCATCGGCGAGAAGGTCAATCCGAACACCGTGGAAGCAGCGCTCACTCGCGATCCGGTGTTCAAGCAGGCCGTGGTGATTGGCGACCGCCGCCCATTCCTGGTTGCCGTTATCGTCTTGAACGCTGACGCGTGGAAACGTTTCGCCGCCGACAACGGCCTTGACCCGGAGCAGCCCAATCACGCCGTCAGCAAGAGCGATGTGCTTGCAAGAGTCACACCGCTTCTCGCCGCCTTGCCACGGTATGCGCAGGTTCGCACCGTGCACCTGACATTGGAGCCGTGGACGATCGAAGCTGGGCTACTGACGCCAACCCTCAAGATCAAACGGGACGTCGTGCAGAGAATGTTCACACGGGAGATCGACGCCTTGTATGCCGAGCCGCCCCGAAGCCGGTTCGGGCCCAACTGAATCTGGAGGATGCATGCATCAGCATATTCTGATCCCCACCGACGGCTCGGAGCTGTCACAGAAAGCAATCGACTACGGCATGGCCTTGGCGAAGTCGGTCAATGCGAAAGTCACTGTCATGACCGTATCGACGCCATTCTACACGTTAGCGGTCGAGCCGGGTATGATCACCGATGCGCCGGAACAATACGGGAAACGCATGGCGACTCTTGCTGCGAAATACCTCAACGTGGCGAACGAGGCCGCGTTGGCAGCCGGTGTGAGCTGCGACACGCTGCACGTCGAGCACGATCACCCATACTTGGCCATCATCGAAACGGCGTCACAAAAATCGTGCGATCTGATTGTCATGGCTTCGCATGGCCGGCGAGGGATTTCCGCGATCGTGCTCGGGAGCGAAACCGTCAAGGTGCTGACACACAGCACCATTCCGGTTCTCGTCTTTCGCGCGCCGCACCCGCCATTCTTCATCGCATCTTAGTTGTTGTCTCGTAGCCCGGCGACTTCCCTTCGGGCGCGATACGAGACATCCGTTAACTCTTCCGGCAATGCGATCGTCGCCCGTTATTTACGCAACCGGACGCGACGCCGGACGGAACCTCTCATATGGCTTGCCCTCGGCGAAATCCCCGCGAATCAACAAGACTGGTTTAGCCGCGAGGCGGATGACGCCTTCCGCCACGCTGCCAAGTATCAGGTGATTAAATCCACGCCGGCCATGGGTGCCGATCACGATAAGATCCGCCGGCCAACGTCTTGCCTCGTCACTGATCACATCGCAAATGCGTTGCGTCAGGACTTCGAGAACGGCGAATTTTGTGTCGGTTTCGATTCCGGCCTCGCGGGCCGTCGCGGCGCAAGTCGCCAGCACCTTTTGGCCTGCCGCGCGCATCGCTTTTTGGAGGTCGGCAGTCGGATACGGTGTCTCCACCATCATATACGCCGGGGTTTCGTCAACCACATGAATAAGGCGAAGTGCTGCTTGCTGTTCCTTGCCTAACTTTATCGCTTCCTGGAGCGCCTGATTTGACGTGTCGCTTCCATCGACCGCCACAAGGATGTGTTTGTACATCGTCAGTCTCCTAGAGGCGGCTTTCTAACCGCGTGCAGTCTGCGCAAAGGTGACGAATTGATCCGTTTCGAGTTGCATTGTGCGGTTGAGCTTGTCGTAATCGACCGCTCCCCGGAATACGGTCGCGAGACCTTCAGAAGCGCAAAATAGGTAGACATTCTGCCCGATAAATCCGGTATCGACCGACGCATAGAGGCGTCGATCATTCGCAGAAATGTCCTGCATGCGCTCGCCATGGGCGACGTAGACGAGATTGAGCGGGGCATTGGCCACGAAATCCTGCAGGCCGGTTTGCGCCCGGATGTCGGCGCGCAAATGCGGCTGCAAGACGTGACGCTTAGGTTCATACAGCCACGCGCCGTCCGCCATGGCGGCATAGACATCGATCACCATGATGTGTCGCCAGTAGGGTGCGGTGCGATCGCCGCTTGGGCGGTTGATGCCGAACGCCGTCCACAACAGGTCGGACAGAACTTGGGCCGGCAATGGCCGATCGGAATATTCGCGGATGGACCGCCGTAGCTTAAGCGTCTGGATAAGGGGCTTGCCGCCTTCGGTTCGCGGCGGCGGTAGCTCCAACACCGTCGAGTCGGTGGCAGCAAGGCTAGGCGCGGCGGCGAGTATGGCGCTGCTCGCCAAGCCGACGCTGGCCGTCCGTCGTGTGATCATGGAAGCCTCCGCGAGTTCATTGCGTGGGTGGCCGCCAGTTTTAGCTTAGCGTCTCAACGCACCGCGATCTGCACCGTGGCGGTTTGTCTCAATCGCTTTAATGCGGCGGGGCAGGTGCTTTTTGGCCGCCGGGTCTTCTACTTCGGCAATCACGTTCGCGGTGCCCCGTCCCGGGCGAATGAATTCCTTGTAAAAGGTCCCCAGATCGATCTGTTGTTCTGCCTCAATATCTGCATCCCCATTGGACACACGAGGGCCAATTTCATCTTCGACGACGACGCTGAGCAGCCAGCCATCACTTGCTTGCACGGGCGCGATTTCCAGCGTCGCGATGGTCGCGATTTCGGTCAGATCCTCGCGCTCCTCATCGCCGAGGTGATTTTCCCTCCGAACGGGAATCTCTCGCACTTCGCGGACGCGACTCTCCGTGACGCTGAAGGTCTTTGGCGCGACGTCACATTCCGTCTTCACCCAACGAGCCACTTGCTCGGGATCGATATCGACAGGGTAGGTTTCCATTGAGGTTCTCCGAAACCACCCATGCGGGGCGATCAACCTGCCGGACCCGACACAGATGGCCAAAAGCGCGCTGCTTTCCCGCACTCTCAGTGCGCGGCCACAACTTGCCGTCCCCTCCGGCTTGACCCGGAAAGGGTGCGGCCGCAAAAGGCAGGACCCGCGCCACCGGCCCGTCGGACCGGAGTCTCCTCCGGTGTGTTCGCACAGGAAGGCTACGGGCCCCTCCGCCATGCTTCATCGGTAGACTGGTTTATCGCGTAGATAGATCCGCGCCCGGCTGCGCGCATTGATTTTGATCAAAAAGAACTGGCCAAATATCGTTTTTCGTAAGCGCGTGAAGTCGAGAGCGTCAGGCCAGATTGACCTGTCTCAAGGACCGGCTAGCAACGGTTGCCTAGTATCATAAGCGACAAGGATGAAACGCTTAGAGCCGAGGTGACGCATATGAAAAAGCCATTCAGCCAGGCGGGCGTGCCGACCGACGAAAATGCGGCAGTCCTCACGATTTCGCCTGAGAAAGTCTGCTTCATCATCATCAAGGCGCGGGAATTCGACGCCAAAGAAGAAGTGAACGAACCCGATCCGGGATCGAATCCTTCAGACGACAAGGAGGCTGCGGTCCTCGAAGACCGGGAAGACGATCCGGTCGTCGAGGAGCTTACGTCTCTCATTAATTCCTTGTCGGAGGACGAGCAGGTCGACCTCGTAGCCTTGGCGTGGCTCGGTCGGGAAGACTATTCCGCCAGCGATTGGGCCGAGGTCCGCGAAGAGGCGGCCCGCGCTCACAATGAACGCACGGCCAGCTATCTTCTTGGCATGCCAATGCTGGGCGACTTCTTGGAGGAGGGCCTTTCGACGCTCGGTTATTCCTGTGAGGAGTTCGAAATCGAGCGGCTCTGATTGGGCCGGCACAGTTCCGTTATCGACAGGAGCAGAGCAATGGAAAGCGCAACATTTCGCAAATGGCTGGTCGAGCAAGGCTGCCGCATCGATGGTGACGAGCATCCGCGGGGGCACGAAGGTCACGTCATGGTGACGGTGCATCGCGAGGCCCGCAAGACCCGCGTTCCGCTGGGCGGCTCGCGCCAGGACCTTGACCCGCGCATGGTAAGCCAGGCTTGCGCGGAGCTCGGACTCGATCCATCGCAATTGCCGGGACCGAAGAGCCGCGTTTGAGATGAAAAGATAGCGGCCTGCGCGGTGATTTCGGGCAAGCTGTCCATGCAAATATTGCGCGGATCGCAGGAATGACGACCTCGCCGGGCCATAAGAGATCGCAGCATCTCATTGAAGCGGAGGCTTACCGCCGAATCATTGCGGGAGAGGCGCCGGCGACCCTTGTTGAGTTCGCGCAGCAGTTATTTGACTGGCTGAGACAATCATATCCCGAGGCCTCGCCGACCACACTGGCCGCGGTCGAGAACGACATCCGCGAAACTTGGCATCGTCGCCACGACTTGATCCAAGGCGGCGGATTTTGATTATAGCTGCGTTATGAGGCGAGTTCGGCTTCGTAAAGGCCTTTCATGATGTGGTCGTGCAAGTCAGCATCTTCGACGATTGCCGCCGCTATCGTTTCGTCGCCGAGCAAACTCGCTTCGGACAGGCCGTGATGCCATTTCTTTGCCGCGAGATCGCCCTGGCCGATGCGTGCCAGCGTGTACAATTCGGAACGCGCCATCGGCGATAGCGTGGCGATCGCCTCCCGCAACGCCACCGTCTGTGGAGCGGATGGAGGAAGTGGCTCAAACCCCAGTGCGGCAGTGGGATTGTGCTCGCCCCGCGCCGGGTTCAACTCCTTCGCGAGATCATCGTCTGCCACGTTGCCGAGCAACGCGTCGCGTTGCGCGCGAGCGGCTCTTGCAAGAAGCGCAACGAAACGAGCCTGATCTACCGTCAGATCTTTAAGCATATTGGCTGCCTGCGTTCATGGTGCAGTGCCCGGTGTCTTGCTCTGTCCGTCAAGTGTGGTGTTCGGACACAGCGCGTAGGATCTCGCCGGATTATTATTTTAGTCATGATGAGAACCCGCGGTTCGGCTCTCATTGATGTAAATCAACAATACGGAACGTTTTGACGAGTCTGAGCGGTTGCCGTTGATCTCGGTCGACACCGTGCTGAGGAAAGAGATTTTGAAGGGATCGACTGAACAATATTGATGTTTCAAGAAAAAGTGAGTCGATTAAATAGGCGCGCTGCTCGGTGAAGCCACTTTTAGGCCAGATAGGCCGCAACAATACCCGACAGTACGATGCCATCGAAGGTGCCGGCACCTCCGATACTAACGACGCCAATTTCATTAGCTTCGATATCCTTGAGATGCATGAGATCGGCGCCAACGAGCGGGCCGACGACACCGATCGTGAAGGCGACTGGTGCCGCCCCGTCGGGCGCTAAAAGCAGGGCGGCGCCGACGGCAATGATGGGCGACACCACGCCCGGCATAACGATGCCGATGCCGGTGACGGGTCGAGCAATATAATTGCAAACGAGAGTATTTGCGGCGCAGCCGGCAGCGACAGCGACAAGCGCAGGCGGGTTGAACGCGGCAAGTTGAATGATTTCGTAAAGTACCAACCCCACGGGAATCAAACAGCCGCCCACGTTCACGGCGATGATCGTCTCCCGGTGGACGCGCTGCAGCTGTGGCCAAAAATCAGCAAGTCCGTACACCGCGAGCGGGTGCACGACGACGTCCCGGTCGCTTACGACAGATTTGACTGGGATGTTGACCAAACCGCCGACGAAGATGGCAATCACCAATGTGAGCGCCATGGATGGGCTCAGGTGCAGCTTGCTGAGGCTGGCGAGCATCAATTCGCCAAAAACGAACGGGAACAGCACCGCCATGATGAGGACGATGAAGAGCGATAGCAACGCGAGCATGACTATGCGCCTTTGGCCGTCAGTAACAGCCGGCCGGTGGTCTCGGCATGGCTATCGCTCATAAACGCCGACGAGGGTCGCTTCAGCGAGAACATGCTTTCGGGCTTCGCGGGCGACGTCGCGACAGGACGGGTTCTTACCGGTCGCCAGACGCTCGATCGACAGTGCAAGCAGGCGGAAGTGATAGTGATGCAGTCCATGGCGGTGCGGCGGGCAGGGGCCGCCGTAGCCGGCCCGCTGGAAGTCATTGATCGCCTGTTTGAAGCCTTGCTTTTCAGCGTGCGGGGCGGCGCCCTGCGCGAGCGACGTCAGACGGGCCGGGATGTCGTAGACTGCCCAATGATGCCACGTACCACCTGGAGCATCCGGATCATCGCAGAGCAGGACGAAGCTGCGGGTCGCCCCCGGCGAGTCGCTCCACTCCAGGGGAGGGGAGAGATCTTCGCCGTCGCAGGTATAGCGGCGCGGGATCGCCGATCCGTCGGAAAAGGCGGTTGAGCTCAGCTGCATGGCTTTTCTCCCTACGCCCCCGAGGCACAAAAGATTGCCTCGCCTTCGGGCCAAACGGATTGATCCCGGTCAAAGGCCCCCGGAAGCGCCCGAGTGAAACTGGCTGCGGCCGCGACTTCGCCAATGGCCAAATTTTCGGGCGCTGCCCGGCCATGATTTGGCGCAAAGTCTCTCGGCTCGAAAGCGCTAGAAATTGCGCATGCGGCCGCTTCTGCACCCAACCCTCGTCAACGGGCGATCCGGCGATCCGGCCCTGTATGTCGAAACATTGTTCGAGAAGCGCGCAATTCTGTTTGACCTGGGCGATATCTCGAATTTGTCGCCGCGAAAGATCCATCGCCTCGAACACGTCTTTGTCTCGCACGCGCATATCGATCATTTCATCGGCTTCGATCGGCTGCTGAGGGTGTTGGTCGGGCGCGAGAAGACGATCAGGCTGTATGGCCCCAAGGGTTTCATCGAGCACGTCCAGCACAAGCTTCTTGGTTATCGTTGGAATCTGGTCGATCGTTACGTGAGCGACCTGATCTTCGTGGTGACCGAAATCGATTCCTTTCTTGAAACTCAGACTGCGCGGTTCCGGCTCAAGAACGCGTTTTCCGTTGAGGCTGTCGGCGGTGGCCGGAGCATTGAGGGCGTGCTCTACAGCGAGCCGACCTTCCGGGTATCGACCGCGGTTCTGGAGCATCGTACCCCGTGTCTGGGATTCGCGATCGAGGAAGCCGCGCATGTCAACGTCTGGAAGAACCGGCTTGCAGAACTGGGGTTGCCGCTTGGACCCTGGCTGCGCGAACTCAAGCGGGCGGTGATCGAGAACAGGCCGAGTGACCACCTGATCCGGATCGGCGCCCGCCCGACATCCCCGGAGGTGCGCGAACTGCCGCTCGGCACACTGCGCAGCGTGTTGACGGTCACGCCCGGTCAGAAGGTGGCCTATGTGACGGACGCCGCCGATACGCCGGCAAATCGCGCGGCCATCATCAGGCTCGCGCAGAACGCCGATCTGCTGTTCATCGAAGCCGCGTTTGCGCAAGCGGACACGGCATTGGCGGCAGAGCGCGCGCATTTAACGACGGCCGTCGCCGGAAGCCTCGCGCGCGCGGCCCGGGTGCGCCGGGTTGAGCCGTTTCACTTTTCTCCCCGCTATAGCGGGCAAGAGGCGCGCATGCTGGACGAGGTCATGACGGCCTTTGCCGGCCGAGATGCCGAGGGAGCTGCGCCCAGCGCTTAGCGATCTTGTACAGCTGGCCAAGACAGCGCAAAACGGCCAGGCGATATCGCCGCGACACTCGTCGCAAGCCGGCGGCTCTCCCGATCCAGCGTTTGCCGCACCCAATCGATATCGGGGCTGGATGGACGAACGAAACTAAATTTGCGGATCTGGAGGGGAACAATCTCGACCACGGCCAGATCCCTGCTCGCAGACTCGATATCGGCGAAATACATCAAGGCGAGATCGCCACGATAGTCTTCGTAGCCTTGAATGCCCTCGTAATCGTTCAAGAAATCGCCACAGCCATAGAGGATCAACCGATCATGGTAGACCCTCGATGCCCTTCGCATGATGCGAAGAATGGCCGTGAATGACGGAAACGTCAGCGCGCTCGATAACGGCATGGGCAAAGCGCCTTTGCTGTTCCGGAATGTCATAACCCCAATTGGGTCCCCAATGCATCGAGACAACAATCAAATCATGCGGTTGTTTCTGATGTGCGATCTGGTCGGCGATGTGAACGGCAGTTGCCTCCGATAGGTCGGTGAGGAGGTTTACGCCTGGTGCGTCCGGCGTTGCGGCCCAGCTGCGGGGCGTCCCGCTCGTCACCACCGCAAATGAAAAGACCAGCACGCGGCCCTTGCCGGCGATGTGCAAAGCCGCCGGCGCACTGGCCTCGTCAAGATTGCGGCCAGCGCCTGCAGCCTTGATCTGCAGACGCTCCAGTGTCGTCAAAGTGTCGAGCAATCCCGCGCGTCCCCAATCGAGCACGTGGTTGTTGGCGAGCACGCAGCAGTCGATGGCGGCGGCGGTTAGACAATCCGCATTCTCCGGGCTCACCCGGTAATTGATGCCTTTCGGCGCAAAGTCCTCACTGCGCGTGATGGCTGTTTCGAGATTGATGATGCGCGCATCCGGCTGAGTACGGTTCAACTCGTCTAGAGCCGCGCCCCAAATGTACGAAGGAACGACAGGCCGCGGGATTGCGCCATTTGCCTCCTCGGCGAGCCGCACATAGTCCAGGGCCGACTCAACATAGCTCTCGTGCAGGATTGGGTTGCATGGGCGCGGCAGCACTTGATCGGCGCCTCGCCCGACCATGACGTCGCCGCATAGAAAGAGCCGCACGGTTTGCGGCGCCGGCGGCTCGGTTGAACGCAATTCCGCAGCGGCGCTCATGAACTAGGTATTCGCCTCAGCTTGTCGTCGGCCGCTTGTACCGCGGCATTGAGGTCCGAAATCGTTGTCATGTCGATATGTCCAGGGACAGAGCGTGATCAGTCGCCGCCGTTCTCGGGGAATTTCGGCAGAATATCGTCAAGGATGACACCAATCGCTCCCTTAACGGGGGCCGTGTATTCATGCGGTCCGAGATCGCTCGCAGCTTTGGCCAAGAGGGCGCGAACTTCCGCGTTCGAGACGACGCCCTTATCAACCAGGGTCTGCAGCAATGAAATCAGCACAGCGCTCGTCGCATTGCCGATTTCAAGGTCGCGTCCTTGGCCGTACATGTGGTCTCTCCATATTGAGAGTTCCCGCAAATTACGCGGAAAAAAAATGCTTGCGTTGACCCAGGTCAATATCAAGTCTGGGCAGCTTGGGTGGCCAGAATGCTCGTTGACATGCCTGGATCAAGCTCCTGGCCTTTCGCCGCAGCTGTCTTAGGACTCGACAGCGGCGAGAGCGCGCGCAATCCGATGCCAGCTATCCGTGATTCCGAGTTCGGCCAGCCCGTGATCGGCAAACCGATACTTGGTCTGCCACACATGGCGGGAAATATCGTTCGCGAACTCGTTCATGGCTACGCCGCCTGCCACTGCGCCAAATAGAGCAGCTTGCGCCTTGGCGAACTCGCAGATTGCGTTTGCGCATGATGGCTCTCGTCCGCCCGAACGCCGCCAAATATATGAATAGCCGGGCCAAAATTCCTGATCTGGATCAAGGACCGAGACCCGAAGTCGGGATTTCAGCGCCGACCTTGAAAAAGGGAAGTCGATTAAGGCTTAGCGATCACAGAACTTGACCCTTATCGAGCCGGCGATCCATGCTTAAATTGACTGAATATACCGTGGACCCCGGTGCCCCAGGCAGCGGCTGCAGGCAATGAACGAGGCTGTCTTGAACAAACTGGAGCGGCGGCTGGGGAGGCTGCACGCAAGACAGCGCCTGGGAATCGAGACGGATCACGAAGCCCAGATTTTTGGCCAAGGGCTCAACTTCTTTCATATTGAGAACTGGTATTCGATTCATTCTGTCATTCGAACGGCACTCAAGTTGATGGGATTGTATTGGCGTGGCCGCAAGAACGCGGTGCAGATCCAGGTCAGGCACAATCTTATCGGCATGAAGACGCTGCCAAGCCGCTTCGATGGCTTCACGCTACTTCATATCAGCGACCTGCACGTGGACATGAACGAAGGTGCGATGCGGCGCCTGATGGAGCTTCTTCCAGGCATGACCTATGACGTGTGCGTCCTGACTGGTGACTATCGCGGTACGACATTTGGGCCATTCGATGCCGCGCTCGAGGGCTTGGCACGGGTACGCGCGCATCTTAAGGGCCCAGTCTACGGCGTGTTAGGAAATCACGACACCATTCGGATGATTCCCGGACTTGAAGAAATGGGAATCAGGATGCTGCTCAATGAATGCGAGGCCATTTCGCGCGGCGATGCGGCGATCTATTTAGCCGGCATCGACGATGCGCACTATTATCGGGTCGACAACATCGAAAAGGCAGCATCCGAAATTCCCGACAATGGGTTTTCTATTCTGCTGTCGCACACGCCGGAAATTTATCGCCAGGCTGCACATGCCGGTTTCGATCTGCTTCTGAGCGGCCATACCCACGGCGGCCAGATCTGTCTGCCGGGGTCGATCCCGATCAGTCTGGATTCGGTTCTGCCACGGCATATGGGCTCCGGGCCCTGGAAATACCGCGACATGGTGGGTTACACGTCGGTCGGCGTCGGATCCTCTATCGTTGCCGTTCGGATTAATTGTCTTCCGGAA
>JGI20191J14862_1000156_pt1 | contig 22940 bp, 17 predicted proteins | sample NGESurdeep092012_7_FD_14862 | JGI IMG/M metagenome (IMG submission 14862)
TTGCGCGCGCGCTCGCCGCCAACCGTCCGGCGGTGATCGACATCGTCAGCGACATCGATGCGCTGGCGCCGCTCGCGGTTTCATAGTCCGCCCGAAAAGCTACAACGCGCGTGGAACCTAAAAGGTTCCATTGCCTAACGCTGATGCAACAGCGCCGCGGGTTCGGCTGAATTCCGTCCCAATTCGGCCGCGCGCTCGATTCAAAAACCCTCGTCCGAACCGGCGATTTGTGAAAATATGCTGGCCTTCATGCGGGGGTATTCGACCGCCAAATGTTGACCGCGCGCAACGCAGCCATCCGGCTGCTCAAGCTGATGATGGTGGCATCCCTGGTGCTGCCGGCGGTGCTGTTCGCGTTTGCCTCCTGGGTGAGCTACCGCAATTTTGAGCGTGTGAGCGACGAGCGCATCGACCGCTCGCTCGACATCCTGCACGAGCACGCGCTCAAGGTGCTGCAGACCATCGAGCGCACCTTCGCCGAGATCGACGAAATCGTCCGCGGCATGTCGGACGACGACATCCGGCACAATGAAGAGCCGCTGCACGCCCGGCTCAAACGAATCGACGACGCGCTGCCGCAGGTGCAAGGCATCGCAATCATGGACCGCAACGGTCATCCACTGGTCGCGTCGAATACCATGCCGGTGCCGAAGGAGCGCGATTTCTCCGACCGCGATTATTTCAAGGCACAGGCGGCCGCTAATGCCGGCACCTATGTGAGCAGCATGCATGCGCCACGCATGAGCGGCTTCGACACCTATTTCTTCTCGCTGGCGCAGCGGCGGCGGACCGACGACGAAAGATTCAACGGAATTATTTCGATCGCGGTGTTGCCAAACTATTTTGAGTCGTTTTATGCGAAAATGGGCGGCACCGAAGGCAGTTATTTCGGCTTGGCGCGCGCCGACGGCGGGTTCCTTGCGCGCTTTCCGGTGCCCAAAGACCGGCTCTTAAAGCTCGATGCGCGCAGCCAGTTCCGGATCGGCATCGCGCGCGGGCTGGACCGCTCTATCTTCTCGGTCGAAGCGCAGCTCGACGGCATCGGCCGCCGCATCGGCTACCGTAAGCTCACCGGATTCCCGCTCTATGTACTCGCCGGCGTGGAAAAATCGGCGATCACGGGTGAATGGCTGAGTTACATGAGCAGCCACCTGGTCTTCGGCTTGCCGGCGACCGCGTTCCTCTTTGCCGGCCTCGGGCTGGCGCTACGGCGCACCAGGCGTCTTTACGATGAGGCCGACCGCCGCGAGGCGGTGGAAGGCGCGCTGCGCCAGTCGCAGCGGCTGGAAGCGATCGGCCAATTGACCGGCGGCGTCGCGCACGATTTCAACATTCTGCTGATGATCATCAGCGGCAGCGTGCAACGGTTGCGTGGCGAGTTGACCGACAAGAAACATATGCGGCTGCTCGACATGATGGCGAAAGCGACCCAGCGCGGTGAATCGCTCACCCGCCAGTTGCTCAGCTATTCGCGCCAGCAGACGCTGACGCCGCAGGTCATCGATCTCTCGCAACGGCTGCCGCTGTTGCGCGAACTGCTGTTGCGCTCCCTGAGCGGCGATATCGAGATCAAGGTCGACGTGCCGGACGGCGTGTGCGCGATCCGCGTCGATCCCGGCGAGTTCGAACTCGCCATCCTCAATCTCGCGGTCAACGCCAAGGACGCCATGCCGACCAGCGGCACGCTGTCAATCCGGGCCAAGGCCGTGACGCTCAAGGGCGAGGCGACGGAGGAAGGCCTGAGCGGCGAATTCGTCGCCATCCGCGTGGCCGATACCGGACACGGCATTCCCCCCGAGGTTCTGACGCGGGTGTTCGAGCCGTTCTTCACCACCAAGGAGGTCGGCAAGGGCACTGGGCTGGGCTTGAGCCAGGTCTACGGCTTCGCCAGGCAATCCGGCGGCACCGCCACGATCAGCAGCACGGAGGGGCGCGGCACCGCGATCACGATCTATTTGCCGCGCAGCCATGAGGCGCCGCAACCGCCGTCGCCGCAGTCGCAGACCCAGTCGCCGGCCGAACCGGCGGGAACGGTGCTGCTGGTCGAGGACAATGCCGACGTGGCCGAGGTTGGCGCCGCATTTTTCCGCCAGCTCGGCTACCGGGTGCACAGCGTCGTCAATGCGCAAGCGGCGCACGCGGCCCTGCGGCTGGATGGCGACGTCGACCTGGTATTTTCCGACATCCTGATGCCGGGCGGCATGAACGGCCTCGAACTCGCCCGCGAAATCAGCGCGCGCTTCCCCGCCATTCCGGTGCTGCTGACCACCGGCTACAGCGCCAGCGCGCAAGACGCCGTGCGCCAGGGCGTGGTCGTGCTGCAAAAGCCGTACGATTTCGAGAGCCTGAAGCGGAATATCCGCGAGGCGATCGAAGGCGCCAAGGCGCGCCGGCTACAAGCGGCGCCGGCAAACTAGCTAGACAATACGCAAGGCTTCATCTTCGTGGACAACGCGCGCACTCTGACGTGGTGGCGCATGATCCCGAAAAGTGGGCACCGGTTTTCGGAAAAGATCATGCGCAAAGATGTCAGCCTTCGCCGATCTCGCGCAAGATTTCCGCCGTATGCTCGCCGAGCCGCGGCGCGGGACGCTCGGAAGCGGCCTTCCAGCCGTCCATCACGATCGGCGTGCGCACGCCCGGTATGCTGCCGCTCTTGGCGGCGGCGCTCGGTAGATTGAGCTTCATGCCGCGGTAGATGACCTGCGGATCGTTAAACACCTGCTCGAGATTGTTGATCGGGCCGGCCGGCACCGTCTGTTGCTCGAGCTTGTCGAGCAATTCCTTGCGCGGCATGCGCGCGGTCAGCGCCGACAGCTTCGCCACCAGTTCGGTGCGATGCGTGAGACGTCCGATATTGTTCTTGTAGGCCGGCGTCTCGGCGAGCTCGGGCGCGCCCAGCACATGGCACAGCTTGACGAACTGGTTGTCGGTGCCGGTAGCGATGATGATATGGCCATCGGCGACCGGGAATTCCTGGTAGGGCACGATGTTGGGATGCGAATTGCCGATGCGCTTGGGGATTTCTTTCGAGACGAGATAATTGAGCCCCTGATTGGCCAGCACGCCGACGGTCGAATCCACCAGCGCGGTATCGACGTAACAGCCCTTGCCGGTCTTCTCGCGTTGCGCCAGCGCGGCCAGGATGCCGATCACCGAATAGCAGCCGGTGAAGATGTCGGAGATCGCCACGCCGACGCGGGTCGGCGGGCCGTCCGCGAAGCCGGTGAGGTCCATCAGGCCGCCCATGCCTTGCGCCATGAGATCGTAGCCGGCGCGCTTGGCGTCGGGGCCGTCTTGTCCGAATCCGGTCACTGAGCAATAGATCAGGCGCGGATTCTCCGACGCCAGGCTCTTGTAGTCGAGGCCGAACTTGGCGAGCCCGCCGACCTTGAAATTCTCGATCAGCACGTCCGAGCGCTTGGCCAGCTTGTGCACGATGCGGCGGCCTTCCTCGTCCTCGAAGTCGGCTTCGATCGAGCGCTTGCCGCGGTTGGCGGAATGGAAATAGGCCGCGCCGATATGCTCGCCGTTGGCGCCTTCCACGAATGGCGGCCCCCAGCCGCGGGTGTCGTCGCCGGCCCCTTTGCGTTCGACCTTGATAACGTCGGCCCCCAGATCGGCCAGCGTCTGCCCCGCCCAGGGCCCGGCCAGAATGCGGGCAAGTTCGAGAACGCGGAGACCCGCCAACGGCTTCGGCATGCTGTGAAACTCCTAAGGGACGCGGAATGGACGACGACGGCGGGGGTTATAGTTGCATCGTTCCGTGCTGACCAGACCGGGAATTGTTCATTGCGGGCACGGGGTTGTGCCTGAATTTTATGACGCAGCTATGGCGCTGTGTCGCACCGGCGGCTAATGTGAAATAGGGCGCGACAGGCCGTTTTTGGTTATTCTACCGCTATAGAACATGCGCAACGGTCTACCGTTGCCAGAAAAAGCCAAAGGGAGGAATGAAATGAGAGCGTTAACGAAAATTCTTGCAGGCGCCGCCGCAGCTATCCTGCTATCGGCTTCCGCGCAGGCGCAGGTCACGATGAAGGCCTCGCACCAGTTCCCGGGCGGCAAGGGCGACGTTCGTGACGACATGGTGCAGATGATCGCCAAGGAGGCCAAGGCCGCCAATGTCGGCCTCGAGATCCAGGTCTATCCCGGCGCCTCGCTGTTCAAGCCGAATGACCAGTGGAACGCCATGGTCAATGGCCAGCTCGACATCACGCTATTCCCGCTCGACTACGCCAGCGGCAAGGTGCCGCTCTTCAGCGCGACGCTGATGCCCGGCCTGATCCGCAGCCAGGAGCGCGCCAAGCGGATCAACAACTCGCCGTTCATGAAAGACATCCGCGCCGAGATCGAGAAGCGCGGCGTGATCGTGCTGTCCGACGCCTGGTTTGCCGGCGGCATGGCGGGCAACAAAGGTTGCATCGTCCTTCCGAAAGATCTGAAGGGCCTGAAATTCCGCGCCGCCGGACCGACCTTTGCGGCGATGTGGGAAGCTGCCGGCGCCAGCATCGTCAGCCCGCCGTCGAACGAAATCTACAATGCGTTCCAGAGCGGCGTCGTCAACGCGACCGACACCAGCCTTGGAACTTTTGCTTCTACCCGTCTTTATGAAGTCACCGACTGCCTGACCGCTCCCGGCGACAATGCGCTGTGGTTCATGTACGAGCCGGTGCTGATGTCGAAGAAGAGCTTCGACAAGCTCAACAAGGCGCAGCAGGACGTCGTGATCGCCGCCGGCAAAAAGGCGCAGGCCTATTACGAGGGCAAAGCCGAGGCGGTGAACAAAGAGGCGATCAAGGCCTTCGAGGATCACAAGGTGAAGGTGGTGACCCTCAGTGATGCCGATTATCAGGCCTGGCTCGATCTGGCGAAGACGAGCTCCTACGCTCGCTTCGCCAAGGACGTGCCGAACGGTCAGAAGCTGATCGATGAGGCGCTCGCGGTTAAATAGGCTGCGGCTGGCCGGCCGGCGGGGTTGCTCGTCGGCCGGCGCCGTTCCAAGGCGCGATCACTTCCACTTCGCGAAAAATTTGTCGCATCTAAACTAGATGAGAAAATCAACCCCCATGGACGCTTACATTCGGGCGGTGGCCTTTTTGTCGCGAGTTGCGGGTGTAGCCGCGGCTCTTTTGATCGGCCTCGCCGTGGTCATGATTTGCGACATGGTGATCGAGCGCTACTTCTTCAGTGCAGCGACGATCTGGCAAATCGACGTGGTTACTTACAGCATCGTAGCCGCGACCTTCGTCGGTAGTGCCTATGTGTTGATGACAAAAGGCCACGTGAATGTGGAAATCCTTCCGCTCTATCTCGGACCCAACGCCCGTTATTGGCTCGCGTTGTTCACGATTGTGTTGTCGCTGAGCTTCTGCCTGGTGCTGTGGATCCTCTGCACGCAGTATTGGCTCGAAGCATGGTCGGAAGGCTGGCACTCGAACACGGTCTGGCGCGCGCGTCTGTGGATTCCGTATCTCGCGATGCCTGTCGGTCTCGGGCTGCTGGTTATGCAATACATCGCCGATCTGATGTGCCTAGTGACGGGCAGGGCGCCGCCGTTCGGCCTCAAGCCGAAGGAAGATGCCGAGGAGTTCGCGCGGGCACAGGCCAAGCAGGCGTTAGGAGACGTCCCATGAGCGCGACCACCCAAGGGACTCTCGTTCTCGTTGCTACTTTGCTGATGCTGATGTCTGGTATCCCAGTGGGTTTCGGCCTCGGCGCGATTTCGATCATCTTTCTTCTGCTCTTCCACGGCTTCGACAGCATGCACGTCGTCGCCGAGACATTCTGGTCCGGCCTCGACGATTTTACGCTCGTGGCGATCCCGATGTTCGTGATGATGGGCGCCGCGATTGGCTCGTCGCCGGCCGGTAAGGATCTTTACGAGGCGCTCGACCGCTGGCTTTACCGTGTGCCGGGCGGACTCGTCATTTCAAATCTCGGCGCTTGCGCTATTTTCGCCGCGCTCACCGGCTCGTCACCGGCTTGCTGTGCCGCCATCGGCAAGATGGGAATTCCAGAGATGCGCCGGCGCGGCTATCCGGACGACGTGGCCACCGGTTCGATCTGCGCCGGCGGCACGCTCGGCATTCTGATTCCGCCGTCGATCACCTTCATCCTCTACGGCATTGCCACCGAAACCTCGATCGGCCGTCTGTTCCTCGCCGGTGTAATTCCGGGCCTGATGTTGACCGGCCTGTTCATGGTGTGGACCATCTTCATCATCTGGAAGCGCGGTTTCCGCTCCCATGCGATCGATTTTCGTTATTCTTGGAAAGAAAAATTCCAATCGATCCCGAAGATCGCACCGTTCCTGCTGATTATTTTCGGCGTCATGTATTCGCTCTATGGCGGTGTGGCGACGCCGTCGGAGGCGGCCGGCGTGGGCGCCGCGCTCTGTCTCATTTTAGCGATTCTGATTTACGGACTTTGGAACGTAGACCAGATTTGGCACATCTTGCGCGACACCATGCGGGAATCGGTGATGATCCTGACCATCATCGCTGCCGCCGTGCTGTTCGGCTACATGCTCACCTCGCTCTACCTCACCCAGATGCTGGCGCAGGCGATCGCCGACGCGCATTTCAATCGCTGGGTGCTGATGGGGATGATCAATCTCTTCCTGTTGGTTTCCGGATTTTTCATTCCGCCTGCCGCCATCATCTTGATGACCAGCCCGATCCTGCTGCCGATCATCACCGCCGCGGGCTTCGATCCGGTGTGGTTCGGCGTGATCCTGACCATCAATATGGAAATCGGCCTGATCCATCCGCCGGTCGGCCTCAACATCTATATCGTCAACGCGATCGCGCCCGATGTGCCGGTCACAACTGTCATGTGGGGGACGATGCCCTACGTCCTATGTATGATGTTAGCGATCGTGATCTTGTGCTTTTTTCCTGAAATCGCCACATGGTTGCCGAACCATCTGATGGGCGCCAGCAAGTGACGGATGGCTGCCGGGCCATCTGAACGGGTGCGGAACGCACGATGAATGTCTCGTTTTTCGGCGAACTATTGCAGACGATCTCCGAGCGCGGCCGCGCGCTGCTGGCGCGCAACCGGCGCGTCGAGGCGTCCGCCCGCTCCGAGAGCCTGGTCGAGCTGTGCGAGGACCTCCTGTCCAGCCGCGGCGAGGCCTCCGGCGTCGCCCGGGCGCGCGAAATCCTCGGCCGCTATGGCGAGTTGACCACCGGGCCACGCATCGCCTTCTTCGAGGCGCTGAGCGAACGCTTCGGTCCCGATCCGGCCCGCATGCAGGCGGCCATCGCCGCCTGGCGCGAGAAGCCGTCCGATGCCACCGCCGCCGAGCTGCATGCCGCCTCGGAGCCGCGCCGGCAGGAACTGTTCCGCCGGCTCAATTTGGCGCCGGGCGGCACGGTTGCGCTGGTGCGTATGCGCGAGCAGTTGATCGACGTGCTCGACCACCGCGACGATCTTACCGCGGTCGACGATGATTTCACCCACCTGTTCTCATCCTGGTTCAACCGCGGCTTCCTGGTGCTGCGCCGCATCGACTGGTCGACGCCGGCGATCGTGCTGGACAAGATCATCCGCTACGAGGCCGTGCACGAGATCAGCGACTGGGAAGACCTGCGCCGCCGCATCGATCCGCCCGACCGGCGCTGCTACGCGTTCTTCCATCCGGCGCTGGTGGACGACCCGCTGATCTTCGTCGAAGTGGCGCTCACCCGCGACATTCCGGACGCGATCGCGCCGATCCTCAGCCCCGATCGCGAGGTGATGGAACCCGAGAAGATGCGCACGGCGGTGTTCTATTCGATCTCCAATTGCCAGCGCGGCCTTGCCGGCGTGTCGTTCGGCAATTTCTTGATCAAGCAGGTGGTCGAGGAAATCTGCCGTGAAATGCCGAAACTATCGACGTTCGTGACGCTGTCGCCGGTGACGAATTTTACCGCCTGGCTCGCGCGCGAACGTGCGCAGGAGAACTCGGCGGCGCTGAGCGAGGCCGACAAGGTGCTGTTCGCCGCGCTCGACGATCCCAATTGGTGGCGCGACGAAGAAACGGCGGCACGCCTGCAAGACCCGCTGATGCGCGCGGCCGCCTGGTATTTCCTTCGCGCGCGCGGCGAGCGCGGGTTGCCGGTCGATGCGGTGGCGCGCTTCCATCTCGGCAATGGCGCGCGGCTCGAGCGCATCAATTGGCTGGCCGACACCTCGGACAAGGCGATCGCGCAGGCGCACGGGCTGATGGTGAATTACCAATACGACCTCGACGACATCGAGACGAACCACGAGGCCTATGCGGAAACCCGCAACGTAGTCGCCTCCAGCGCGGTGCAACGCNTGTTGCGCCCGCCGCTCGAACTGGTCCCGGTTGCGGGCTGAGTTTCAGGAATTCCCGTACACCGGCACGATCGCCCCGCGCGTAACGCGGTTGCCGGGCGAGGCGAGGAACAGGATCGTCGCCGCCACTTCCTCGACCTTCGGCCAGGCATCAAAGTTGGCCTTCGGCATCGCCTTGCGATTGGCGGCTGTGTCCATGATCGAGGGCGCCACCGCGTTGACCAGAATGCCGTCTTTCGCCACTTCCTCCGCCAGCGCCACGGTGAGCGCGGCGACGCCCGCTTTCGCAACCGTATAGGCTGCCATGCCGGCTCCGTTACGCCATTCCAGCGCCGGNCGCGCCGCCACATTGACGATGCGCCCGCCCGCCGCCATGGCGTTCACCGCCGCGCGGCAGCACAGGAAGCAGGAGACGAGATTGCCGTTGATCTGCGCCATCAGCGCGGTCTGCCCGGTCTCCGCCACCTTGCCCGGCGCAAAGCCGCCGGCGATGTGGATCGAGGCCCAGAGCTTCAGCCCGTCATAGGCTTTCGCCACCAAGGCCTCATCGGCCAGATCGGCGACCGCGATCAGCTTCACCTTCGCATCGCCGCGATGGGGAAAGCGCTGCGCCTCCGCTTCGTGCACGTACGGAACAGTGCAGGTCGCGCCCGCCGCCAGCAGCCCGCCGACCACCGCGGTGCCGAGCGCACCGGTGCCGCCGGTAACCACCACATGCTTGCCGGAAAAATCCAAGCTTATCCTCTTCCGCGCTTGACCCGCGTCGGCAGCACCTGGAATTCGATCCAGTTCGCCACCTCGCCGACCCGCAGCTTCTTGTCGAGCACNTTCTTGCTGATGCCGTGCCGCCACGACAGCCGCTTGCATTCCGGATCGCGGTCGAGCGTATCGAGGTCGTGCGCGAAGGTCGTGATGTCGTTGGCGTCCCTGAAGAAGCCTTCCTCGATCAGCCGCGTGCCAATGCGCCGCACGATCGCCGCGATCTCGCGCAGCGGATATTCCGGATGATACTGCACCGCCCAGGCCACCGAACCGTTGGTGCGGATTTCNACGCTCTGCACGTCCGACATCGCATTGGTGGCGAGCACGGTGGCGCCCGCCGGCAGCGCTTCGACTTCATCGAGATGCACGGTCGGCGCGTTGAACACGTCGAGCTTGCCGACATACATCGGATGCTTGCGGCCGGCTTCGGTGAGCCGGATGCCGCGGCCGAAGCCGATCTCGCGGCCTTTCGGATTTTTGCGCACGCTGCCGCCGGCCGCCGCGGTGATCACCTGCAGCCCCCAGCAGGAGCCGAACAACGGCGTTCCGGTCGTGAGCGCCGCGCGCACCAACTCGATCTGGCGCATCACCGATGGTCCGCCGTCATAGACGTGCAGCGAGGAGCCGGTGATGGCGATGCCGTCATAGCCCGCGAGCGACTCGCCCTCGGGCAAAGTGGCGCCCGGATCGCCCGGATGGCAGGTGTCCACGATCGCGCCCGGTATCAGTTCGCGCAATAGATTCGAATAGCCCTGATGCGCGGCGGTTCCGCCGACCGCGATGTGTTCGGCCAGGGTCTGCGGCGAGTTGCCTTCGATGACGAGCAGGCGGGGGGAAGACATTGGGCGTTAAATAAACGGGCCTCGTCCCGTGTTTATCGCGTGAAACAGCGCATATGACATAGGCTTGATATGGCTAAGCCAAGGCGATTTTGCAATCGCGGCCGAATTTAGTGACTTGGCGCGGCTTTCGTGCGCTTACGTTCTTGAGGTCGCCGCGTAAGCCGCCCATTCTGCGCGAAAGCGCGCGAATCAGCAGGCAAATCTGCAAGTCCATGGCCGAATACGACCTCGCCATCATCGGCGGCGGCATCAACGGAACCGGATTGGCCCGGGACGCTGCCGGCCGCCGCCTGCGCGTGCTGCTGGTCGAGCAGAACGATCTCGCCTCCGGCACCTCCTCGGCCTCCACCAAGCTGATCCACGGCGGCTTGCGCTATCTCGAGCACGCCGCCTTCCGGCTGGTGCGCGAGGCGCTGCACGAGCGCGAGGTGCTGCTGCGCATGGCGCCGCACGTGATCCGGCCGCTGCGCTTCATGCTGCCGCCGTTGCCCGGCTTGCGCTCGGCGCTGCGGCTGCGCATCGGGCTGTTCATTTACGACAGGCTGGGCGGACGCAAGCTGCTGCCCGCCACGCGCAGCGTCGATCTCACGCATCATCCGGTCGGGCAGCCGCTCAAGCGCTCGTTCCGTTATGGCTTTGAATTTTCCGACTGCCTGGTCGACGATTCCCGTCTGGTCGTGCTTAACGCGCTCGACGCCGCCGAGCGTGGCGCCGTCATCCGCACCCGCACCCGCTGTATCCGGGCCGCGCGGCGCGACGAATGGGAACTGGTGCTCAACTCGCGCGGCCGCCGCGAGGTGGCGACCGCGCGCGTGCTGGTCAATGCCGCCGGGCCCTGGATCGGCGAGGTGGCCGACACCGTGATCCGGCGGCCGCTAGCCGCGCCGGTGCGCCTGGTGAAAGGCAGTCATATCGTGGTGCGGCGTCGCTTCGAGCACGATTGCGGCTATCTGTTGCAGGCCGCCGACGGGCGCGTGGTGTTCGCGCTGCCGTTCGCGCAGGATTTCACCTTGATCGGCACGACGGACGAGAATTTCGTCGGCGATCTCAATTCGCCGGCGCCCGACCACGACGAGGTCGTCTATCTGTGTCAGACGGTGAATGAATATTTTCGTGACCAGGTCACGCCCGACGAGTTGGTGTGGTCGTTTGCCGGCGTGCGATCGCTCTATGATGACGGCGCCAACAAGCCGGAGGACGTCACCCGCGACTATGTGCTGGCGCTCGACGAGATCCATGGCGAGGCGCCGCTGCTGACGATCTATGGCGGCAAGATCACCACGCACCGCCGGCTGGCGGAGGCGGCAATGGAACGGATCGGAATTTTCTTCGGCGCGCTGCCGCCGTGGACCGCCGGCTCGACGCTGCCCGGGGGCGACTTTCCGGTCGACGGCTTTGATGCGCTGGTGGCGGAATCAATCGGCCGCTGGCCGTTCCTCGACCAGCCACATGCGCGACGCCTGGTGCGCGCCTATGGCCGGCGCATCGAGCGCATTCTCAAGGACGCGCAAAACATGAACGAACTCGGGCCGCGCTTTGCCGGCGATCTCACCGGCGCGGAAGTGCGCTACCTGGTCGAGAACGAATGGGCGCAGAGCGCGGACGACGTGCTGTGGCGGCGCAGCAAGCTCGGCCTCAAAGCCACGCCCGAGCAGCGCAGCGCGCTCGAGCAATTCATCGCGTCGTTGCAGTCAGCGGCTTAACGGCGCGCATGGTTTACGAAATCTTGCCGAGCTCGGCGTAATCGGACGCGTTCGTCTTAACGCGGCCGCCACATTATTGTGCTGTATTGGCCGTGTTCAATGTTCGTTTTGCCGCATGCGGACCACCGATGTCGACCGACTCGAAACAGCTCGCCGAACGCTTTGCCGCCGCCAAAGTCGTGGTAGTGGACGACGAGCATTACATGCGCAAGGTCGTGCGTACGATGCTCTTGAGCATCGGCGTGCGCCATGTCCATGAGGCGCCGGACGGGCCGGCCGGTCTCGACCTGATCCGCCGCGTGGCGCCGGATGTCGTCATCCTCGACTGGCAAATGCCCGGGCTTGACGGCCCCGGTTTTGTGCGCATGGTGCGCTCGCCGGCGACCTTCCCGTACCCGAATGTGCCGATCATCATGCTCACCGGCCATGGCGAGCGCTCGCGCGTGATCGAGGCCGTGAAGATCGGCGTCAACGAATTCCTGCTCAAGCCGGTGTCGGTGAAGGCGCTGCAGGACCGTATGACCTCCGTCCTGACCAAGCCGCGCGATGTCGTCAAAAGCGGCGACTATTACGGCCCGGTGCCGCGCAAATTGGCCACCGCCATTCATGCCGACAACGATCAGGCAATCGCCAATCTGTCCGTGCTAAACTAGTCTCCGCAGACTTTTTAGTCTGCGCGGAGACTCTCGTTGCCGACCGCTCTCATCGCCATCGACCAGGGCACGACCTCGACGCGCGCCATCGCGTTCGATGCCGGCCTCCAGCCGCTCGCCAGCGCGCAGCAGGAGCTGCGCCAGATCTATCCCGCGCCGGGCGAGGTCGAGCACGACCCGGAGGAGATCTGGGCGGCGACGGTTGCCACGGTGCGCGCCGCCATGGCGAAGGCCGGCTTAGCGGCCAAGGACATCGCCGGCATCGGCATCACCAATCAGCGCGAAACCACCGTGATCTGGGACCGCGCCACCGGCAAGGCGATCCACAACGCCATCGTCTGGCAAGATCGGCGCACCGCCGATTTTTGCGATGCGCTGCGCCGCGCCGGCCATGAGCCGGAGATCATCGCCAAGACCGGCCTGCTGCTCGACCCTTATTTTTCCGCCAGCAAGATCGCCTGGCTGCTCGAACACGTCAGCGGCGCGCGTGGCTTGGCGGAGGCCGGCCGGCTCGCCTTCGGCACCATCGATTGCTTCTTGTTGTGGCGCCTCACCGGCGGCCAGGCGCACTTGACCGACGCCAGCAACGCGGCACGCACGCTGCTGTTCGATATTTCAAGTGGACAATGGGACGCCGACTTATGCCGGATGTTCGGCGTGCCGCCATCCCTGTTGCCGCGGGTAGCGGACTGTGCGGGCGAGTTCGGCACCACCGTGTCCGAATTGTTCGGCGCACCGATCCGCGTTCTCGGCATGGCCGGCGACCAACAGGCGGCGACGGTCGGGCAGGGCTGCTTCAAGCCCGGCATGATGAAATCGACCTACGGCACTGGCTGCTTCGCGCTGCTCAACACCGGGCCGGAGCGCGTCACCTCGCGCAACCGGCTGCTCACCACCATCGCCTATCAGCTCGAGGGAAAACGCACCTACGCGCTGGAAGGCGCGATTTTCATCGCCGGCGCCGCGGTGCAATGGCTGCGCGACGGCCTCAAGATCATCGCCAAGGCGTCGGAGGTCGACAGCCTGGCCGAGCGCGCCGATCCGGCCGAGCAGGTCTACCTGGTGCCGGCCTTTGTCGGCCTGGGCGCGCCCTATTGGGATGCGCAGGCGCGGGCCGCGATCTTCGGGCTCACCCGCAATTCCGGACCTTCGGAACTTGCGCGTGCGGCGCTGGAAGCGGTCGGCTACCAGACCCGCGATCTGCTCGCGGCCATGCATGCCGACTGGCCGATGGCGGGCGGCGGCGCCACCGTCCTGCGCGTCGATGGCGGCATGACCGCCAGCGCCGTCACCATGCAGTTCCTCGCCGATATCCTGGCCAGCCCGGTCGACCGCCCGGTGGTGATGGAAACCACGGCCTTGGGCGCGGCGTATCTGGCCGGGCGGGCGGCCGGCCTCTGCCCCGATCTCGACGGTTTCGCCGCGCAATGGCGGCTCGACCGCAGGTTCCAGCCGCACATGGATGCATCCCAGCGCGAGCGGAAATATTCCGGCTGGCAGGACGCGGTGCGCCGCACGTTAACGCACGCTTGAGTTTTCGCGCCGACTATTATGGCCCCGCGCCGCGGGTTCCCGCGCTCGATCCGGAAGCGGATGCTCGCGACACGGCGCCGCCGGCGGCCTGACGCCCGAGCGTGCGCTAATCGCTGCTGCTGTGCCGGCGCGGCGGGCGGAACAGATAGACCAGGAACCAGATCGGCACGATCACCAGCGAGCCGAGCAGCACGTTCGGCCAGGCCCAGGCAAAGCCCCGCCGGGCGTAATCCTGTATTCGCTCGGCCGAGAGGCCGGTTTTTTGCATCAATTGCTCAACGGTGATGCCGAAATGGGCCATGATCGCCCCCAGCACCAGTGAGGCGACCGCGACCTTGACCAGCGTCCGGACAATGGGGTGCAGCATTCGCGCCCTGTCGCGCCGGCGCTAGGCCGGCGGGTGATTCGTTCCAGGCGCAATGATAGTCAAATGGCCGAGCGGCGGCACGGGTAACTAATAAGCTTATTCCCGCTTTTGTGCGCCCGCCGGGGCGGCGGACTGCTCGGCCGCCGGGACGGCGGGCATAGGGGCGCCGGTCAGCCGCTCGATCACCGAGCGCGCCGCGTCGCGCGCGCGCTGATCGCGCACCGCATTGAGCAGAGGGGCCGCCGCGCCGGAACGGCGGATCAGGGCTTCGGGGTCGGGCAGCATGATCGGGTCGTCCCACGGCCCCTGCACGATGAAGGGCAGTTCGAATACGGGTGCCTCGGGCTTGTCGGCGGCCACCAGGGCGGCCGTGCCCTTGAGATCGAGTTCGCGCGTCGGAATCGAGGCTGAGCCGGCGAGTGCCAGCCGCACCGCCGAACCGTCGATTTTCACGTCCTCGACCGTGACCGTGCCCTGGCTGATCTTCAGCCCCACCGCGATCTTGTCGAACGGAGTGCGCCCGGTGCGAAATTCACCGCCGCCGGACAACGGGCGGCGCTCCAGCCGGCGCAGCAACTGCTCCACGTTGAGACCGAGGAGCGCGCCATTTTGCCCGACAAGGCTGGCGGTGCCGTTTAAGGTGCGCGTGACCGCGAGCACGCTTTCGCCGCTGCCTTCGACCGCAAAGGATAGGTTGCCCTTGCCCTCGATCCGGTGCAGCGCGAACAACTGGCCAAGGCAGCTTTCCAGATCAACGTCGGTGAATTGCAGCTGGGATTTGACGTCCACGCCGGCGTCGAAATTGGCGAGCGTCAGCGAACCCTTGATCACGCCGCCATAGGCCTGCGCCTCGCCGACGGTCACCACCAGATGACCGCCGCGCAAATTTGCACCGATAGCGGTGCGGCCGAGCTTGGCGTTGGACATCACGACGTTCGCCGCCGACAGCCGCAGGTCGAGGTCCATGCCGGATAGGCCGTCGAGCGTGATGCGCGCGTTATTCCATTCATGCTGATTGGCGGTGAGCAGGCGGACGGTGGAAACGTAGGGTGTCAGATCGAGCGTGTCGGAGGCGAGCGTGCCTTGCAGCGTCTTGCGCCCGTCGGTGGCGAAGGTGAGTACGCCCTCGGCGGTGTTGCCGTCGAGCTCGACGTTGACGTTGGAAAGCCCGATCGTGCCGCCCATCACATTGGCCTGCGCCTTGATCGCGAAGTGGCCGAATCCGCCGCCGGGCAGCGGCTGCTGTCCGGACCAGATCAAGGCATTGCGCATCGATGCGGCATCGGCGGCGAGCGTGCCTTCGATCTTGAGGGTGGGCTTGGCGCTGATGGCGCCTTCGAACGCTGCCTTGATCGGGCTGCCGGCGATGCGCAGCTTCAAGCCAGTGCGGTTGCCGGCGAGCGCGGCGGGGAAATCGCCGAGCGTCAACGTCATGTCGAGCGGCTCGTCATGCCAGACGAAGCGGCCGGTGGCGCCAAAGCTCTTGGAGATCGACGGCCACGCCAGCGAAAAGGCGACATCGGTGAGCGTCTCGTCGACCTTGTTTTCCTTGCTGCGCACGAGCACGGTGCCGTTCTCGATGCGCATCTCGGAGAATGCCGCGACGCGGGGGCCGTCCTTGGTCTGGCTGCGCGTCAGCGCCTCGATCAGGCCGGACCAGTTGGATTGGCCGTTCGGCTCCTGGTCGATCGCGATGATCGGCCGCTCCAGCGCCACGTCGGAAATCTCGACCCGGCCGACCAGCAGCGGGAAAAAACGCAGGCGCGCGGTCAGCCGCTCGGCGGTGAGCGCCGGCCGCTTGGCATCGCCAAGCACCACATCGGCGAAGCTCACGCTGCCGGTGGGAAAAAGCGAAACACTGGTCTCGCCGCGCAGGATCGGGTTCAAGCCGGTGACGGAGCGGATTTCGCTCAGCACCTGGCCGCGCACCGCGTCGGCCGAGATCAGGTAGCCGGCCGTCACGAGCACGCCGGCGCCGACCGCGATCGCGGCCAGCAGGGCTAGACCCAGGCGTTTAAAGCCAATGGCGGCCGTCAAAGGGAGGATTTCCGGTTGTTTCGGCGTCGATTGCCGACGGACTATACCATCGGTCGCGCTGTCACCAACCGTGCTCGGCCTCTGTGACCCTTTCATGGCCACACGCGAATGGTCCCAAAAAGTGGGCACCGGTTTTCGGAAAAGACCATGCGCTGCAAAAATGCCCTTATGAATAAGCTTACCGCGGCGGCGTCGCATCGGCGATTTCGGCGATCAGCTTCTTGATGATCGCCTGGCCGAACGAATTGAAGTCCTTCGCCTCCAGCACGAAGGCGCCGGGTCCGCCCACCACGTTTACGCGATAATAATTCGCCAGGCCGCCGGGCGGATTGGTGTGCTCGGGGTTCCACGGCATCGGGGTCTCGCTCAGGATCACCAGCCCGTTGATGGTAATGCCGAGCGCCAGCGCCTCGTCGCGCGCAACGCCGACATCGCGGCCGGCATTGTTGGTGCCGTCGCCGGAGACGTCGATGGTGCGGCGTTCGGACGAAAACGGCGTGCGCGCAAACTGCGCGACCGCGAAGTCGATGCCGCCGCTGATCGAGGTACGATCGGCGAACGAGCGCGGCGATTCCAACAGCCGGTCGCCGAAGGCTTGCGCGGCCTTCGGCCCGTCGATCGGCGTCCAGTCGATCACCACTTTCTGGTTGCCGAGGCCCGACCATTCCACGAACAAAACCGCGATGCGCCCCTGGCGGCCGGAGCGGATAGCGTCGAGCACGCGAAGATTGGTGACCGCGGCGGCATAGCCTTCGCGTTGCAATTGGAATTTCTGGGCATCGACGCTGCGCGAGACGTCGGCCGCCAGCACCAGCAGCAGGTCGACCGGCTCGGCCGCACGCGCAGCCGGCAGGCTCGATCCGAGCAGCAGGCAAAGTAGCGCCAACGCGGGCCGCAACCGACGCGACATGACAAACCTCATCCCCCAGGCCCGAGGATGCTAGCCGATTTCAAACGTTTTGCGTATTGGCTTGAAAACCCAGGCGGCTATTGCGCCAGCACGCGCGTGGCCGGGAAGGCCACCTCCACCAGGGTGCCGTCGCTGACCTGGCTGGTGATGCGGAAACGCGCATGGTTGGCCTCGGCGAGCGCCTTGCTGATCGGCAGGCCGAGCCCGGTGCCGCCGGCGCGGCTGGAGGTGGCGAGCTGGCGAAACGGCTCGAGCGCGGTCTGCAATTCCTTCTCGCTCATGCCGGGGCCGGTATCGCGCACCCGCAAGACGATCTCGTGCTCGTCGTTCAAGGCGGCGGAAACGATCACCTGCCCGCCGGCGCCGGTGAACTTGATCGAGTTCGACAACAGATTGAGCGCGATCTGCCGCACCGAGCGCGCGTCGGCCACGATCTGCGGCAGGTTCGGCGGCAGCGAGGTGCGGATGATGACGCGCTCGCGGTTGGCCTGCTGCTGCATGATGGCGACGCATTGCTGCAAGAGGTCATTCAGATTGACGCTCACGAAGGTGAGTTCGAGTTTGCCGGCCTCGATCTTGGACAGGTCCAGCAGATCGTTGAGCAGCGAGATCAGGTGACCGCCGGAAGTGTGGATATCCTTGAGATATTGCCGGTAGCGCTCGTTGCCGACCGGCCCGAAGCGCTCATCCATCATCACCTCGGAGAAGCCGATGATGGCGTTGAGCGGCGTGCGAATCTCGTGGCTGATCTTGGCGAGGAATTCGGACTTGGCGGTGGAGGCCTTCTCGGCCTGCTGCTTGGCGTTGATCAGCTCTTCCTCGGTGCGCTTCCAGGCCGTGATGTCGCGCAGCACCGCGCAGAATTTCTCGCCGTCAGCGATCCGCCCCATGGTGAAGTAAAGCGGCACCAGGCCGCCTTGGCGCACCAGGCCGATCGCTTCGCGGCCGGTGTCGAGCACGCCAGCGCCGTTCGCCAGCCGGTCGAGATAGTCGAGCACGGAGCGCCGGCTTTCCGGCGCGAACAGGTCGCCGAAACTGAGCTCGGCGATCTCAGTGGCCTCGTAGCCGAACAGCGCCTCGGCGCTGCGGTTGGCCGAGAGCACGCGGCCAGCGCGATCGAGCACCAGCACGCCGTCGGTGGCGGTGTCGAGGACCGACTTGAGCTCGTCGTTTTCGCTCTCCAGCCGGCGCAGCGACATGGCCTTGCCGCGGTCCTCGGCCACCGCTTGCGTGCTGATCATCAGTACCAGTGCGTTCTCGTTGTTCCAGGCCGCGCTGAACAGGCGGCCTTCCACCGGCTTCTGCTTGCCGTTGACGGTGGTGATGATGAGCGTCTTGCCGTCGTTCCTGGTTTCGCCGGCGGCGGGCTCGGTCTTGGTGTCGATGAACAGGCTGTCGAGACCGCCGGCCTCGGTCAGCGCTTCCAGCGAGAGATAGCCGGTCCAGTCGAGGAAGGCGCGGTTGGCGTAGATCAGGGTGTTGAGGCGATAGACCAGGATGCCCACCGGCAGGCGGTCGAAGATCGGCCGCCCCTCATGGATATCGCGGGCGGCATCGCCGTTGCGCGCGGCCCGCGGCGGTACACCAGGCTCGCGCCCGAAATCGTCCGGCGCTGGCGCGGCGGCGCTCTTGCCGGAGGTTTTCTTGAGCCGGCTGCTGAGCTCGCGCGCGAGTTCTTCAAAGGCGCTGCGCTCGCCGGGGCTGAGCGCCGGCGGCTCTTCGGCCGGCGGCGGGGCGAACGGCAATACATTGTTCGCCNGCGCTTCCGGTTTAACTTCGGCTGGCGCGGGCGCCGCTTGCGCTCCGCGTTGCTCCAGCGCGGCCAGGCGATCGACGTCGCGGCAGATGCCGAAGCCGCGATAGCCGGCAAACTGGCGGTCGCGGTCGAACACCGGCAGGCCCGACATCTCGATCGGCAAGGGCTCGTCCGCATNGTCGACCGGCCAGGGCACGACGATGCCNCTCCAGGTGGTGCGCGCGGTGAGCGCGTTCGTCACGGCGTCTTGCGGATCGAGCTTGAGCGTTGCGGCGATGTCCGCCCACGGGCGGTCGAGCACGGCGGCGGTCTTCGGGCCGAGCATCTTGGCGAAATCTTCCATGCCGAGTNTGAAGCGGTTCGCCGCATCCATCTGCCAGACGAAGCGGAACGGAAAACGGCGCGGAGGCGCTTCCGGCGCGGCCNGATGGGGGACGGTGGACGCCGCTTGCGCAACNGCCGCAGCCGCATCGGTGCTCGCGGCCTTCTCAGGCGCGGCGAATGCGNCCAGCAGCGTCACCGTCGCGCCGGCGCCGAGGCGGAGCATGGTGGCGGGCCAGGCCGCGATGTCGCCGTCGGCGCGGCCGTTGAGCGAGGCCTCGCGGGCGAGCTGCTCGGCACCGAGCGCGACCAGGTCGCGCTTGTCACCGAAGCGCTCGCGCGCCGCCGGCATGGCCTCGATCAACTCGCCATCAGCGGTGAAAACCGCCGCCGGCCGATCGAGATCCGTGAGCAGCCGTTGCGCGCGGTCAGGTAAGCTAAGGTCTTTGCCGGCGGGCTCGGTCGAAACCACCAGCACGGCGGGACTATTGTCGGCCAGCGCGATGCGCGAGCAAAGACAGATCAGCGTGCCGCCGAAGCCGGCGCCGAAACCGCGCAGCCGTTCGAGCCGCGCCGCGCCGCCCTGCGGCAGTGTACCGGCCAGGCGCGCGATTTGCGCGGCGGCCGGATGCTCGGGTTCGAAGCTGACGGCGGCAAGCGCGCCCGGCGATGCGGCATCGAAGACCGCGGCCGCGATCGGATTGGCCCACAGCACGCGCTTCGCGTCCGTGCTCCATAGCCATACCGGCGTCGGGCTCAAGGCATGGGCCGCGAGCCGCTGATCGCTCAGGCAAGTAAATTGGAACTCAGTCCCGCTCATCGATCCCGTCGCACCGTTTACGGCTAACAAAGCCTTAATACGGCTGCTTTGATGCTCCGTCCACGACGCGGCGGTCGTTATGCCCCACCAAGCGGCGATAACCTTAATAGCGCGAGTTCCAGCACTAGCGACTTTGGGCGAGCGACCTAGATAAAAGTTAAAGTCGGCGGCGGCCGGCGATGAACTACAGGCAGGAGGATGTCATGGCGAAGGAAGGCAATGCGAATTTCGAGATCCCGGCGGAAATGCGCGCGTTCGCGGAGAAAAGCGTGGAACAGGCCAAACAGGCCTTCGACAATTTCATCTCCGCCGCGCAACACGCGGTCAACACCGCCGAGAATCAGGCTACGACCGCGCGCAGCGGCGCCAAAGAGATCGGCGAAATGGCCATCGGGTTTACCCAGCGCAATGTCGCCTCGTCGTTCGAATTCGCCGAGAAGCTGGTGCGCGCCAAGGATGCCCAGGAGCTGACGGCGCTGCACACCGATTACGTGAAAAGCCAGATCGCGGCGTTGAGCGATCAGGCTAAGGAATTGAGCAAACAGGTGGCCAAGCTGGCCGGGCAGGCCGGCCAGCACTGACGGAACCTTAGGGGCCGGGATCGAATGCGGTTTGGAGCCGGCGTTAGCCGGCGAGGCTGGGGTTATCACATTATTGTGCACCGCAATAATTTTATTGCAATGCACCAAAAAGGGTGCTATATAGGGTTTATGGCACTCGCCCATATGCCCCCTTGGGCGGCCCTCAAGGCAGCGAGTCCTGAAATAAGCGCGAGCCGATTTACCGAGGGCGACGACTCGCTTTGAGCAGGAAACCGCCCTCCGACCTAAGGATAACTGTCATGGCCGAACCCCAAACCGCGGCTGTCACGCCGAAAGCCAAGCCGAAGCCGGTTGCCACAAGCGCGTCCGCCTTCGAGATGCCGAAGTTCGAAATGCCGAAATTCGAAATGCCGAAGATGGAAGTCCCCGCCGCCTTCCGCGAGGTCGCCGAGAAGGGCGTCGCGCAGGCCAAGGAGCACTACGAGAAGATGAAGAGCGCCGCCGAGGACGCGACGGAAATGCTCGAAGAGACCTATGCGACGGCCTCCAAGGGCTGCTCCGACTATGGCCTCAAGCTGGTCGAAACCGCCAAAGCCAACAGCAATGCCGCTTACGACTTGTTCGGCGAATTGCTGACCGCGAAGTCCTATTCTGAAGTGGTCGAGCTCTACACCGCCTATGTGCGTGCGCAGTTCGACACCGTGAGCGCGCAGGCCAAGGAACTTGCCGATCACGCGCAGAAGGTCGCGACCGAGACGGTCGAACCGATCAAGGAAAGCTTTACCAGCGCCTTCAGCAAGGCCGCGTAACGATCGAATAGCCGCCGCGCTTATTGCAGCGGATCGAAAGCCCGGGCGTGCAAACGCCCGGGCTTTTGCTTTGGGTGGCACACTCCGGGCCCTGGCCCAAGCCGCTTGCCAAATTGGCGCCCTGAACCTAGGTTCCGGCCGCTCGCGTCAATGATGACGAGCCCGTGCAGGCGTAGCTCAGTTGGTTAGAGCGCTGGTCTGTGGAACCAGAGGTCGGTGGTTCAAGTCCACCCGCCTGTACCACTTAAATTCCGCAATCAATCCGGCGTCAGCAGCGAAATGCCGAGCAGCGCGCGCCGGCGCAGCCAGGCGGTCGCGCGATATTTCGGGTCGCGCGTGACCGCGTGCATGCCGTCGAGCACGGCCAGCACGCGGCGCCCACCGAGCGTGTCGCCAAGCGCCAGCGGGCCCTTCGGATAATTGAGCCCGAGCTCGACCGCGGTGTCGATGTCGGCGGGCGCGGCGATGCGCAGTTCGGCGATGCGGCTGCCGATATTGACGATCATGGCGAGCAGCCGCTGCACCACGAAGCCCGCGCTGTCGTTGATGACCGTCACCGGTGCGCTGGCCGACAGGGCCGCGACCGCGGCGCCCAATGTTTCCGGTGTCGTGAGCGGCGTTTTCATCACGGTGCGGCGGCCCTTGAAACCGCCCAGCATATCGACCGCGACCGTGCGTGCCGGGTCGAGCTTGAGCCGGACGACGGCGCTGGTGGCGTCCTCGCCGAGCGGCGTCACGCAACACAAAGCGCGCGCATCCGGCACGCCGCCAACTTGCGTCTTAACGCCCGCGCTCGCGAGCCATTCGGCCAGTTCGCGGCCGCCGTCCTCGTCCGCGACCCAGGCCACCGACGGCACCGGTTGCACAGCGACCTGCACCGTCGGCGCGCTCGCCGCCGGCGGGCCGTCGTAATTGTAGAAGCCCTGCTTGGTCTTGCGCCCGAGCAAGCCGCCGGCCACGCGCACGGCCAGTTGCGCCGACGGCTGATACATCGGCTCGCCGAAATATCGCTCGTAGATGCTCACCATCACCGCGTAAGTGACGTCGGCGCCGATCAGATCGAGCAGCTCGAACGGCCCCATGCGGAAACCGGCGGCCTCCTTCATCAGGGAATCGACCTCGCGCGGGCTCGCGATGCCTTGCGCGACGATGCGCAGCGCCTCCGGCCCATAGGCGCGGCCGGCGTGATTGACCACGAAGCCGGGCGTGTCAGTCGCCACCACCGGGTGCTTGCCGATGCGGCGGACGAAACCGGTGAGCGCTTCGACCAAAGCGGGATTGCTGCGCAATCCGCCGATCACCTCGACCAGCCGCATCAGCGGCGGCGGATTGAAGAAATGCAGGCCGGCGACGCGGCCCGGATTGCCGCAGCCGGCGGCGATTTCGGTGACCGACAGCGAGGAGGTGTTGGTGGCGATCACCGCGTCGGGCGCGATGCGTTGCTCCAGCTCGCGCAACAGCTCGCGCTTGGCCGCGAGGTCTTCCACGATCGCCTCGATCACGATGCCCGCGGGCGCCACCTCATCGAGCGAGCCGATCGCCCGCAAGCGGCCGATCACGCCCAATTTCACGTCCGCC
>JGI20191J14862_1000157_pt1 | contig 22853 bp, 20 predicted proteins | sample NGESurdeep092012_7_FD_14862 | JGI IMG/M metagenome (IMG submission 14862)
TCGTAAGGGACGTCTGCCCCAAGCGCCATTTCGACGTTCCTGGGCCGGTCGCGAGTCGTCCGGACGACGCTGGCAGAGGCTGCGATCGGGGGACCGACACGCAGCCGTGCAGGGCGGCGTCATAAGTTTGGTGTATGGAATATCGACAGCTAGGAAGGTCCGGCCTGCGTGTCTCGACGATCACGCTCGGCACGATGGGCTTCGGAGGGACGGGATGGGCCGGCGCCGTCGGGAAGATCGACGTCGAAGGTGCGCGCCGGCAGATCGGACTTGCCCGTGACGCCGGGGTCAACTTGATCGACACCGCCGACGTCTACTCCAACGGGTTGTCGGAGGAAATCGTCGGCCAGGCTCTCGGCAGTGATCGCGAGGACGTGCTGCTCGCGACCAAGGTGCGCATGCCGATGGGCGAGGGCCCGAACGACGCCGGCTTGTCGCGGCACCACATCATCCGCGCGGCCGAGGCGAGTTTGCGCCGGCTGGGCACCGACCACATCGACCTGTACCAGGTGCACGAATGGGACGGCCAGACGCCGCTGGAGGAGACGCTAAGTGCCCTGGATGCCTTGGTGCAGGCGGGAAAGGTGCGGTACATCGGCGCGTCGAACTACGCGGCGTGGCACCTGATGAAGGCGTTGGGGGTCTCCGAGCGCACCGGCCTGTCGCGCTTCACCAGTGAGCAGATCTACTATTCGCTGCAGGCACGTGACGCCGAAACCGAGCTGGTGCCGGTGTCGATCGATCAGGGACTTGGCATCCTGGTTTGGAGCCCACTTGCCGGCGGCCTGCTGTCAGGCAAGTACCGCCGCGGCGTGGATGCTCCTGCGGGCAGCCGGCACCTGAGTGAGTGGGATGAGCCGCCGGTCCATGACCAGGACAAGCTGTACGCCACGATTGAGGTACTTGTCGAGATCGGCGCCGCGCGAGGCGTATCAGCCGCGCAGGTCGCGTTGGCCTACATCGTCGGCAAGCCCGCGGTCACCTCGGTGATCGTCGGCGCCCGCACCGAGGACCAGTTGACCGATAATCTGGCCTCGGCACAACTCGCGCTCACCGACAACGAGGTCTCGCGGCTGGACGAAGTCAGCGCCCAGCCCCTGCTCTACCCGTACTGGCACCAGGCGAAGACGTCCGCCGATCGTCTCAGCCCTGCCGATCTGAGCCTGCTTGGCCGGCATATCGGCTAACCGCGGCGAAGCTGTTCGCGATCTACGCTCCGGCGTGCGAAGACTTAGCCTTAAAGAGGTAAACGACAGCGCCCGACAGCAGATGCCGGGCGCTGTCGTGTGAGACGTGTCGCCCGCTCAACCCTGCTCAGCTACGCATCGCCTTCGGCCGAACGCTGACTGGCGCTCAAAAACCCTTCGACGCGGACGCGAACGAACAGGTCTCGCCGTGCCGGTCGGGGATCCGGCTATGGGACGACCAAGGTGGCGTTGACGGCGCTGTCACGTGTTCCGCTGACCGTTCGCTCATCGGCTGATCTCCGTCAGGGCGCTGGCCATCTGCTCAGGGCTCAGGCCGCCGGTCTTTACCGAACGCAGGACACCGCTGCGGTCGAGGAAGAAGTGGGCCGGGATCCCGTAGACCCTGTACACCGATGCGATGCGCGTGTTCGGGTCAGCAATCTTCGGGAATGTTAGTCCGACGCGGCCGGCATAGTCTCGCACCGTGCCGGAGTCCTCGGAGATGAAGACTGCCAGGACGACAACGCCCTTAGCCTTGAACTTCTGGTAGGCAGCCTGGACGTCCGGCGCCTCTGCCACGCAGGCGGCGCACCAGCTGGCGCCGAACGTCAGCCACACCGGTTGTCCCTTGTAAGAGCCCAGCGAGACCTGCTTGCCGTCCACCGTTGTGGCCCTGAAGTCCTGGGTGAGGCTGCCCACCTTCGGCTCCGGACCGTCGCCGGTCCCCGACAGCTTGACAGTCGTGGTGCCTGCCTGCGCGGCCGCAGGGCGGTCCACCAGATAGGCCCCCCCCATGACGATGGCTGCGGTCACCCCGAGGACCAGCACTGTGCCGAGGCGGCTCTCGCGGATGCGCTGCTGCCAACTCCTCGGCGCGCTGGGTGTTCTCACTGGACTCATGGCGAGTCTTCCTCTCGTTGCTTCCTGGCGTCTTGTGGTGCCACTACTTCGCGTAGCTGTGCAAGCCGCCGAAGAAGAGGTTGCCGAAGAAGGTGAGCAGCACACAGGCGAACGCTGCTATGAGCAGCCATGCCGCGCGAGGTCCTACCCAGCCGCGGGCCACCCTGGCGTGCAGGTAGGCGCCGTAGACGAGCCAGGTGAGCAGCGAGGCCGTCTCCTTGGGGTCCCAGCTCCAGTAGCTGCCCCACGCGATTTCCGCCCAGACGGCGCCCAGGACGACGGTCATGGTGAGCAGAGGGAATCCGATGATGACCGCGCGGTAGCCGATCTCGTCCAGCAGTGCGGGCTTGGGAAGTCCTGCCCTGCCCTCTTCAGGTTGGATGAGGTAGAGCGCGGCCGCCGCAAAAGAGATCGAGAACGCCCCGTAGGCGATGATTGCCACAGCCACGTGGATCGTCAACAGCAGGTTGTTCTGCAGGGCCGGAACCAGTGGGTTGGCGGTAGCCCCGACCGACATGGCGTAGAGCAGGAGCGCTGCGGTGATCGGAAGGATCAGCAAGGCGATGGTGCGCACGTGGTAGCGGTGCTCGAAGTAGATGTAGGCCGCGACCATGCCCCAGCCGAAGGCAACAGAGAACTCGTACTGGTTGGTGAAAGGCCCATGCCCGGTCCCTATGGCCCGGAACACAAGACACGCGGTGAGGAACACCAGGGCGAGCCGGGTGAGGGACGTGCCGTAGAGCGCGAGAGCACGCGGCTGCCCGCTGACCAGCGGCGGCGCTGTCCCGGCGTCGTCAGCGCCCTCGCCAGACCCGCCCCCAGCTCCACCTCCCACGCTGGCCATGACCGGCGCCCGGCGCACGGACCGCCCCATCGTCAGAACCAGGATGTAGCAGACCAAGGCCAGGACAACCAGCATGAGGCCGGCCATCAGGCTGTATTGGGACAACTTAAGCATCGCTCTGCCCTACTTCCTGGGAGGTGCTCGACGGGGTGCTGGCGAGCTGCATGTCGGTGACCAGCTGGTGGAACTGCGGTTTGAACGCCACGTCACGCTTCATGGTGGAAGCGCACAGGATCTCGCTGCCGCCAGATGTCTTTCGGATGCGCACCCATACGCGACGGTGCGGGAAGAAGAAGACGAGGAAGAGCCCGAGTATCAACAACACCGAGCCCACCCAGACGAAGTTGGCTCCCGGGTCATGGGCCACGATCAGGCCAGTGAACTGACGGGTGCGCTGGAACGTGTAGCTGAGACCACCTATGGTCGCTGGCTTGCCCTGGTCCACGACCTGGGTCGCGATGGGGTCCGTCTTCCCGGCCTGGTGGACCTCGAGCTGCATCTGACCCGCCTTGATGTTCGGGTCTGGCTTGCCCGAGGCCGCACCGATGACATAGACGCTGAGGCCTTTGCTCGGCATGTCGAACTGGCCGATGCTGTGCGTGCCGTCATCGGATTGCCACGACAGCGGGACGGCCTGCCCATAGAGGATGGTGCCGGCGCCGTCCTTGACCTGCATCGCCGCGGCCTCGCCGAAGAACGACTGGTAGAACGAGATGCCGTCCCGGCTCAGTGGATGGTTGACCCGCACCATCTGCCGGTCGACCATGACCCCGTTCTTGTACAGGACGAGGTCACTGACGTAGTCCTTCGGAGAACCGTCCGGGTAGTAGGAGTCGTTGAACGACATCGCCTTGATCGAGAGTCCGCTGCCGTGGCCGACCTGTTCGGTGGAGCCCACGGGTGCGATGAACTGGGTGTTCTTGAAGCCGGTGGTCGCACTGAGGAAGAAACCCACGAGAATGACCACGAAGCTGAGGTGGGCTATGACGGTGCCGAAGGGACCCCAGCGGAAGCGGTCGGCATACAGGTTTATCCCCTCGTCGTCTGCGTCGGTGGTGGTCCGGAAGTGATGGGACGCCAGGACCTTTCGTACGTTGTCGGCCGCGGTGTCGGGCCCGGCCGACATGGGAATGCTCGTCCTCAAAGGGGCATGTGTGAAGAATGTCTCGCCCATCCGAGTGCGTGGGTGAAAGGCGAGCTTCCACAGGCGTGGCGCCCGGTTGACCGAGCAGGCAAGGACGCTCGTCGCCAGCAGCACGGTGATCGCCTTGAACCAGATCGACGAGAAGACGGAGAAGAGGCCGAGCCTGTCCAGGATGGGCGTCCAACCGCCGTACTTGGAGTGGATCGAGGCGAGCCAGGCCGTGTGGGTCTGTGCGTCGCCGGCCATCCCTGCCGGCACCTGCACCAGCAGTGTGCCCACCAGTGACAGCAGCCCCAGCGCGAGGATCAGCCAAAGCCCGGTGCGCATGGAAATGAAGAACCGCCATAGCCGGTCCAGGACGTCCGAGGCGGCCACCGAGCTGGCGCCGCCAGGACCGTCGAGTGCGTCGAGCGGCTCGCGGGCGCCGGGCCCGGTGGGGCGTGTGCGAACGTCTTGGCTCATGGTGAACTCTTTCTCAGATACCGAAGTTGGGTAGGGCACCGGACAGCCGCACGAACAGGTTGGTGATCATCAGGAAGCCGACCAGGATGAGCATTGCGCCGGTGACCAGCGAGACGCCGGCCTCGTGTTTGCGGAACCAGACGAGCCGTTGGTTCGCCGCGGTTGCGCCCACGGCGACAAGGACGAACGGGATCCCAAGCCCCATCGCGTAGGCGATGAGCAGGACCGTGCCCTGACCGACGCTCGAGTTCAGCGAGGCCAAACCGATGATGCCGCCGAGGATGGGTCCCACGCATGGGGTCCAGCCAGCGGCGAAAGCGACGCCGAGAAGGCCTGAGCGGGTGTAGCTCGGTGCGAGGACCTGCACGGTGCCATCCCCTGTGGCCGACCTTCCGACAAGGCGCCCGGTGGGGACCGTGACCTGTCGGTACAGGGCAGAGATGCGGATGACCCCCGCGACGTGCAGACCCATGACGATGAGGACGGCGCCCCCCACCTGTCGCAGGATCCCGACGTAGTCCCGCAGGAGGTAGCCGACCAGACCCACCGAGGCCCACAATGCGACGAACACCACGGTGAAGCCGAGAACAAAGGCGAGCGCCTGTTGGAACGCGACCCGCCGCGCGGTGGGTGACCCGACAGGGGTCGTCCCGACCATGTAGGTGACGTAGACGGGGACCAGCGGAAGGCAGCACGGCGACGCGAAGGAGACGACTCCCGCGAGGATCGCGACGGCGATGCTGACGATGGTCATGGCGTTACTTGGCGCTGGGGGTAGCCGAGGCGCTGGGGGAGGAAGTCGCGCTCTGCAGGTGGGTGGCTACCGTCTTGGCAAGACTGGAGTTGGGGTCGATGGCCACGACCTTCTTCCACTCGGCCTGCATGTTGGCCGAGTCAGGCGGGGTCTGGCTCATGTAGAGGAAGCCAAGGTCGTAGTGGACCTCGGCCGCGTTGGGGTAGAGCCCCGCGGCGACGAGCCACTGCTTCTTGGCCTCGGCCGAATTGCCAAGGTTGAACTGGGCCGCGCCCAGCGCCAGGAGCGCCACCTGGTTCTTCGGGCTGACGCGCAGGATCTTCTGCTCCCACCCCGATGCGTTCTTGTAGTCGGCGGCGGCGAAGTAGATGTCGCCCAGCGCCTGGAGTGAGGCAGTGTCCTTGGGGCTCGTGCTGATCTTCTTCATGAGTGCGGCGACCTTCGCCGGGTCGACCGGGGTCGTGGTGGCCCCCCCGGATGCGGTGGTCTGCTGGCCCGTCGGCGTGCCTGAGATGCCGGGCACTGCGGAGCCCTTGCCGTTGAAGTAGACGCCGATGACGACGGCGACGACGAGCAGGGGCACGGCCGCCCACACGAGCTTCTTGCGCAGTGGCTTGGTTGCGGTGAGTGCGGTGAGTGCGGCGGGGGCAGCGGGTGCGGTGGGTGCAGGAGCCGGGGGTGCCTCGTCCAGACTCTCCGGGGCCGTCGCCGCGACCAGGTCCCGCTCCGGGCCGGACAGCAGCGCGAAGGCTTCGCCCACGTCCGCCGTTGCGGCGCCGGCCCACGACTTGACCTCGTTCGGCGCCAGCTCAAGGAACTCCACCAACGCGTTGTGGGCTGCTTCGACGTCCTGGTCGCTTGCGTCGGCCCGAAGGCCCAGACGATCGAGCAGTTCGGCCTTGAGCTCGGCGGCGTCTGAACGACCTCTCACGGATACTGGATGATGACTCATGCTTTCTTCCCGTCTATCTGTATGTACCCGGACGTAACCGCAGTGCTTTTGGTCTTGCAACTAGTCTCTATTTGAGCGATTTGTAGAACTATCCGTCGGGCGGCACATATCGGATAGAGACGGTCCAAGACTGTCCACGGCAGCTCCTGCCCACAGAGCGGCTCAAGGTATAGATGGGTCTGTGCCCTCCGTGCGAACAAGCTGCGAGCGGGCTCAGTAGTTGCTGGCTTTGTGCTCGTAGCCGTGGCAGGTGAGCGTGCACGAACCGCCGCCACTGGTAGAGGGCGTCCATGAGAGTGTCCCGGCGCCGTTCGGCAGGACGTTCGGGGCGAAGTTCACCAAACGGGATCCGGGAACGACCTGCCCGCCGACCTTGTTCGTCGTCGAGTGGAGTCGGAAGTGGCACTCCGCGCAGATGGCATTGCCCTGCCCGTCGCCGGGTATGTCGATGTCCGTGCCTCCCGCGCCTTTGCCTGCCAGCCCGGTCAGATGCAGCCCATGAAGTGAGAAGTTCGTGGCGTTGGCGGTGTCATTCTTGAATGGCTCTTCGCCGTGGCATACGTAGCAGAGTGCGAAGTCACCTGCCGAGTAGGCCGCGTTGGTCGACTTGAGCACCCGGTCCTGGTAGTTCCTCAGCAAGATCCCGCGGTTGCTTGACGTGTGCGGCGGGAGCGCCCCGCCGGCAGCAGGCGGCGGGGTCGCGGTTGGGTCGGGGGTTGTGCTGCTGGCATGGCAGTTCAGGCATCGGATCGTGCTTGCTGGCGTGAAGTTCCACAGCTTGTACGGGGATGTCCCGGCAAGGTTCTCAGCCATCTTCGCGGTCTGGTTGGTCCCGGCCGCCTCGACCGGGTGGAACGAGGCGTTGTTCGGGTTGAACTCCACACCCTTGTCCAGCGCGTACTGCGATGGCTTGAGNCCGGTGTTGGACGTGAGCGTCGTGAACCCCGAGTGGCACTTGAAGCACAGCTGATATTCNGTGGTGATGGGTTTGTTGACGCCATCCAGGAANGTGTANGTGGGGGCCGCGCCGGCTGCGCCGTTCACGACCGAAACCCCTGAGACGCCGGCGAGCCGCCCTGAGGCNTCCCATCCGTCCGCGCTCTGAGTGCTGTCGGTGCTTCTGGCCTTGTGCGAGTTGTGGCAGTCGGCGCACTCGCTGTGTCGGTTGCTCACGCCACCGAACTCGTCCAGATCTGATCGGGTGTGCGTGCTCGGAGCCATGGCGTCGTGGGAGTAGTACTCGCGCGCCGCAGAGTTGTTAGCAGGCCGAGTAAGGGCGTACTGGGCCTGGACGTTCACGCTGGCGCCCGTGCCGTCGTGGCAGGTCAGGCACAAGGTGCTCTGCGAGCTCTTGACCAGGAGGTTGGGTGTCTGTGCCGAGTGTCCGCGGTGACAGATCCCGCACTGGTCCGCCGTCATGGAGTAGGGGCCATGGATGTCAGAGGACGCAAGGGCCGTGGTACTCAGAGTGCTGGCAACCAGGGGATAGCGCATCCCGGTCGCGGGGGAGGCTGAGGAAGCCGCAGGAAGCGCGGAGTCCGCAGAGGACGAGGCCGCAAAGACTGTGGGGAACGCGGAGCCCGCGGAGGATGAGGCCGCAGCGCCCGACCTGGTGCGGGCAAGGGTCGACGGTTTCGGGCCGTCTACGGCGACACCGGGGTGCTGGCCAGGCGAGAGCTGCATTGCGGGCGGCTGGCCGAGGCGAATCTCTGCCACCTGAGCTCCCGCGAGCGTGGCATGGCCGTCTGTGATCCTGAGCTGGTAGCCGGTGAGGTACTTCGCGTCCATCGTCAGCCGGACGGTGAACTCCTGCTCTGTGTAAGAGGCTGGGGGTAAGGTGACCGGCTGGTCGGGGTTGGCGCCCATCGAGTGATGGCCGGTCATCGCCAGGCCGCCCCCTTCGTCGCCGGTCAGGAACTTGGCCACTGGTATGTCTTCACCCAGCGGACCCTGCACCGTGCCACCGCCAGGGCCAGGGCTTGGGACCCATTCGCGGGCAATGTGCAAGGGGACTCCCTTGTGGGTCTCCTTCGGTACGACGGTGAAGCCAGTGCTCCCGTCGGGGCGGTACTCAAGCTGCGGGCTGGCCGTGATCGCGACGGTGCCGGCGTTGTGAATCTTGAACCGCACCCGGATCATCTGGAACGGCGACGCGTCGCTCATTTGGGCGTCGATCGGCAGGTAGCGGGCCGGGACCCCCGGGCCTTGGATCCATGCCAGCACGTGATGGTCGAGCAGGACCCCTGGTGTGACGGCAGTGCTGGACGCCGCGCTGGGAATGGCAACGGGGCTGGGGGTCGCGCTGGGGGCCGGCGGCGGGGTGCTGGTGGCCGACGGTGCCGTGGTGCTGGTCNTCTGGGCCGTGCTGGTGGTCGACGGGGTTGCCACGGGGGTCGAAAGCGTTGGGATGGGGGCCGCGGTCGCCGTTGGGGTCGNCGTGGCCGCGAGCGCCATGACGGGCGAAGGGGCGAACACGAGGGCTGCCGAGACAACGAGGGCGACCGAGATTGTTGGGTACGCCAATGCGGCGCGCACGCGAACGTGGCGGGCCATGTCGTTGTTCTTGTACTTCACTGGTAGCTCCCTGTGCCTACTGATTGTGGAGAAAGGACATCGGGTGGTCCGATAAACCGGGCCACCCGATGTCCGCGAACACGCAGCTCTACGTGGCCAGCGTCTCCTTAGACGTTGTGACACATAAGGCAGGTGCCACGGTTGTCAACCCGGAGCAACCTGCTGTCGCCTGTCGGTGCGCTCGCACCGCCAGGCAGCGTGACGCCGGGGGCTGTTCCATCCCCGGCTATCCCGGTCATGGCCGCGTTCGTGCCGTGTGAGACGTGACAGGTGATGCAGTTCGCCGCACCCAGTTTGTTGTTCGCATCGCTGCGGTGCCGGTACTTGAAGATGGCATCGCCGGAGTCGGTCTTGTAGGACCCGCTCCCTGCCAGGTAACGCGTGTGACACGTGGTGCACCACTGCGCGATGTTGCCGATGTATCCGTCAGGGACGGCGGTCCCGACATTGACGCCGTTGACGACCGGTGGGACGTATGAGTCTCCGGCCAACCAGTAGTTGGTTGTCGTGTAGACCTTCGTGGTCGCGTCAGGAATCTTGACGCCCAAGGCGTTCGTGACGGGAGCAACAGCAGGGGTCTTGACCGTTCCGTTGTCATTGAGGACTGCCGCCACACCAGGAACCACGACGGGCGACACGCTGCCTGAGTCGACCGGGATCGGTCGCAGGATCCGGTAGTTGCCGTTGCCGTGCGGGTCGTGGCAGGAACCGCATTCGAGGGTGAGGGCCTTACCCGTGACGGCTTTGGCCGAGACGGCCCCGTTGCCCCAGGCTGTGCCTGCCGTGCCGGTGATGTTGTGGCTGGATGTCGTCGGTAGCTTTGAAGACAACAACCCGATTGTTTGGTTGCTGGTCGCAATCCTCCCGGTGGCGGAGTCGAGTGCGCCTAGTGTCTTGGTCGGCCCGGCAGCGTTCATCAGGGCGTAGCTGAAGCCGCCGCCCCGAAGTGCTCCGGCAGTGGTACCTGCCGTGCCGATACCGTTGACCACGTCGGTCGTTGACCCGGGCGCCCCGTTGCCGTGGCAGGAGAAGCACAGGTCGGGCTGAGCCTGCTTCAGGTTGTACTCTCCCTGGGATGTGTGGGCTCGGTGACAGCTGGCACACCTGGTGCCGCCTACGTTGTTACCTGGGTTGACCCCGAGTGTGACGGTAGTATTCGGGAGCGCGGCGGTCGAGACGTGCGGCCCGTTGTCGGCCTGGGCCGTCCCGACGCCACTCATGGTGAACACGAGGGCGCTTCCTACTCCAAGGAAGAGAAATCTCTTCATTGCCCTGCTTCCTTTTCTCATTACCGGTGCTCCATTTCCTGTGCTGCGTTGATGCATTTTCAGAACCCTTCAGTCTTTTCACGAAACGGTGGTTGACTCCCCAAGCGCCTCTTTCCCATGCTCAGTAGCCCCACACTTGGACCCGGTTGTTTTCCCGGTCGGTGACGTAGACGTGAGCACGGGTGTCGGTGGCGACTCCGTTCGGGTACTCGAAGGTTCCGTCGGTCTGTCCCTCGTCCCCGAAGGACGCGATGTACGTGGGCGTTGCAGTCGAGTTGTCGACGCTGTAGACCCGGACCATGTGGTCAGCGGTGTCCACGACATACAGCCGTTTGGCGTCGTCGACCGCCGCTCCGCGAGGCAGGCCGAGGTCGCCCTCGCCGACACCGCGGCTGATCGTGGCCAGCATCTTTCCTGCGGGATTGAAGACCACCAACCGGCCGTTGTTGCTGTCACTCACCTCGACGTTGCCATTCGCGTCGACCGCGATCCCGTTCGGGAAGGACAGCTGTCCGGGTGCGCCCAGTGACCGCACCAGGGTGCCATCGGGCGCAAAGACCAGGACCCGTTGGGTTTTGACGCCTCGGACGTCGGTGGCGTAGAGACTGCCGTCCGGGCCGAACGCCAGCCCCAGGGGCTGCCAGCCGCCGCCCAGGTTCCCCTTGGGGGTGAAAGTGGACAGGTACGTGCCTGCGGCGTCGTAGACATAGACCGAGTCGGTCAGACGGTCACTGACGTAGACGTCCTGCGTGGTCGGGTTGATCGCCACGTACATGGGTGTGTGTGCTGTGCCGGTGGACGACGGCGGGTTGAGGGTGCCAACCGGCTTGCCCGCGCGATCGAAGACACGCACCAGCTGCTTGCCACCGGATTCAGTGACGTACACACGGTCCCCGGAGGGAGTCGCTGCCACACCAAGGGGTTCAGTGGTCCCGTAGATGCTGTACTCGTAGTGCGGCACCTTTGCCACGTTGAGGCCTGGCAGCTCGCTGAGCGGCTTGCGGTTCAGGAGGTACCAGGCAAAAAGGAGGGCCAAGATCACCAGGAGGGTGACCAGAGCGCCGATCTTCTGCTTGTTGCGCCGGCTCATTTTCGTGTGTGTCACTTCACCGGCGACGTCACCCTCGGTGTGAGCGAGGGACGTTGTGGACTCAGGGACGGCCGGGGGGGAGATATCTAGGTTCGTCATCTCAACTTCGTCCTTGCGTCGTTGGGGAACTCTTCGGCCCAGGGGTCGGCCCCACGCCTAACTGCGACAAGGCGGACTTCGCGGTCACGTTGGTGGCATCCACGGTGAGGACCTTCTTGAACCAGGAAGCCGCTTCCGCGTTGCTGGACTCAGACTCCGCGATCAGGGCGAGTCCGAGCATTGCGTCGACCGCCACCGGTCCCGCGGTCAACGTCTTCAGCTGGCGTGTGGCAGCGGCCGTCTTCTGGTGGCAGAAGTCCGTCATAGCTCTTGCATAGGTTGCCTGGGGTAGGCGGCCGAGCTTCGCGTAGGCCTGGGCGAGCTGGGAATAGGGCTCGCACCATCCCGTAGGAACGAACAGGAGGGCTTGTTTGAGGGAGTCGACGGCGAGCTGGGGCGCGCCGTCCCTGAGCCGGGCGACCCCCAAGAGGTACAGGGCGTCAGAGTCCGAGCCGTCTATCTTGACGGCAGCCTGGAGCTCGGTGATGGCAACCTTGCTCTTACCCTGCGTCACAGCAATTGAGCCGAGGTAGTAGTGCGCCTCCTCCAACTGCGGGTCGGCGCCAGCGAACTCCCCCGTCGCGGCCGCGCCGGTGATCTTGCGGTAAGCCGTCGCTGCAGCCGTGAGGTCACCCGTTGCCATCAGGGCCCCGCCGCGTCCCAGGATCGCTGCCCGGTTGGTGCCGTCGGCCTTCAGGATCTCGTCGTACTGCGTTAGTGCGTCGTCGTAGCGCTTGCCCTGCCGATAGGCCGCGGCGAGCTGAAGCCGGACGCCGATGTTGGTGGGCGCCTTGCGAACGGCCTGCTCAGCGGAGTCCGTCTGCCGACTGAGCAGCGACGGGCCCGCGTTGACGTGCTGGTCCTGGTAGTAGACGCCCGCGAACGCCAGGACGCCGACTGCGAGCACCAGAACTCCCAAGCGCAGCAGACGGCTCAGCCTTTGGTCCGAGACGGAGGCTGTCTCTCGGTTCGGCTTCATTCCTACGCCATTTCCTTTCGCGACAAACGGGCCTACCTCAGATCAAGCTCGCCCGCGACATCGAGGCAATGGCCTCATTGACATCCTGTAGCCCACATACGGGGGATCCCATCCGTCGCACGGTAGATCTCCGGTACAGGCCCGCTGGATCCAGACGGTCAGCCGATCGTGATACTGACGTCGGAATCACCGGCAGGCGACGGACCTCTGCCGGGCAGGCGACTCGGAGGTTCTGACCTGGCGAGTCTCGGACGGTGCAGCGACTTCGCTGTTGCAGTCGCGGACGGCGGCAAGGATCTGCTCGAGCCCCGCGACACAGGGGGTCAGGACCGAGCCCCGGGTGATGACTGTGCTCACATCGATCAGGACAGCCTGCGGGACCAGGGTGCTGAGGTCGAACTGGCGAAAAGGATCGCTCGACTCGAAGATGACCACCTCCGGACCTAACGCCAGCGCGGACGTGACCGCTTTGGGGTCATCTGCCGATCCGAGGGTGGCCTCGACGCCGAGCTGGGCACGAAGGTACTTCGCGATACCCTCACCGAGCAATGCGTGCTCATAGAGGATCACGACCGTGTGCTGTGCTTGACTCACCACCGATTCGCCCTTTCGCGGTGGCACGTGATTCCCACCACTTTGGACGGTAGTCATCGCCTTGTCCCCTGACTATCCCCGAACCGGTACAGTGCGCGCCCAAGCCTCTCTATCCCGAGGTACTGGTCGACTCCCCGATGTGCAACGCGTGCGGTCAGTCGGCGACGGGACGACGCCCCAGGCCCTGCCGGACGATGTATGCCGTGGCCTGGATCCGGTTCTCCATGTGCAGCTTCTCAAGGGCGTTATGAACGTGGTTCTTCACCGTGCCCTCGGTGATCGAGAGCTTCTTGCCGATCTCCTTGTTGCTGAGGCCCTCGGCCACGAGCTGGAGGATCTCGAGCTCGCGGCGGGTGATGGGGGGACCTTGTGGCGGCGCCGGAGATGAGCTTCGCTTGGTGACCCCGTTCTGGATTTCTCGCAGCAGCCGTCCAGCGATGGCCGGCGATATCGGAGTCTCGTTCCGCATGACGGACCGGATCAGGTCGTAAAGTTCTTGGGGGCGAAGGTCCTTCAGCAGGTACCCGTGGGCCCCGAAGCGGATTGCGTCGAAGACATGGTCGTCGGCCTCGGACACCGTGAGCATGATGACCTTGACGGTCGACAGCTGCTCCCGGATGAGACGGGTCGCCTCGACCCCGTTCATCACCGGCATCTCGACGTCCATCACGACGAGGTCTGGAACCAGCAACCGGGCCTTCTCCACGGCGTCCAGGCCGTTCTCTGCCTCCCCCACGATGGTCATGTCATCCTGCCCGTCGATCAGCGACGCGATGGCCCCACGAAAGAGCGGCTGATCGTCAACGAGCAGGATGCGGATCGGTACGTGCGCCGGCATTCTTCACCTCAATGGGGGCTCGCTTTGGACGCGATCGCTCGGGAACCTCTGCGATCACACGAGTTCCGCGCCCCGGCGCGGAGTCGACGGTAAGGTTACCGTTGAGCAGGTCCATCCGCTCACGCATGGTGTAGAGCCCGAACCTGTCCCGGTCAATCAGCGAGCCGCCAGGGTCGAAGCCGTGGCCGTTGTCCTCGACCATGAAGGTCGTCGTCGATTCGGACTCGGTGACGTGGACAACCGCGGACGTGGCTCCAGAGTGCTTGCGCACGTTCGTCAAGGCCTCCTGGATGACCCGGATCATCTGGACCTCGCAACGCGGCGACAGAGCCATCTCGTGGCCGAGGTCAGCGTCCAACGACGTTGCGATATCGCACTGTTGGCTGTATCTGACGAGGTATGCGCGAAGGTTGTCCAGCAGTCCCCGCTCGGTCCGGTTCGAACCCCCAAGGCCGAGGATCGACTCTCGGACATCTTGGTAGGCCTCCTGGCAGATATCAGCCAGCCCAGCCAGCTCAGTCGCGACCTCAGGGCTGTCTCTGACCTCTTCGCGCACGTCCAGCGCCCGCAGCCGCAGATGGGTCACTCCGAGAACCTGAGCCAGACTGTCGTGCATCTCGCGGGCGATTCGCCCGCGTTCGGCGAGGACCGCATGCTGGCGTCCGTTCTCCCGCATCTGGGCGCTCGTGATGGCAATCGCCGCGAGCCCGGACAGCGTCACGAGAAAAGCCCGGTCGCGCTCGGTGAAGAGGGTATCTGACCTGCGACCGATCCAGAGCTCTCCGAGCGTCCCGATCGGGCCGCGGATCGGGACGGTCATGTTCGCTGTCCATTCAGACGAAGACCGGACCGGGCAGGCGACCTCAGGCCCGTGCTCGTTGTGGCGCGGCCCCACCTCTGACGTAATGCAAGTGGTTCCATCAGCGAAGGAGGCGATTCCTTCAAGTGTCCCAGCGAACTGTACGGATCGAGAGGCGCCCTCTTCGAGGCTGAGGACAGCTTCATCGCTGCTCATCATGTTGCGTGCGTGCTCGACGACGGCCGAGAGGATTTCGGGGGGCCGGTTCTGGTTCGAGATCTGCAGAAGTACGTCGTAGAAAGCGTGACCCTCATACTTCCTGCGCTGAAGGTCGGCAACAAGCTGGGCGAGCTGGATCGCGCTGGCCAGCTGATGGCCGATGTTCTGCAGGGTGCCTGACGCGAGGCGGTCGCTCGCGCCCGCCCCGACGGGGAGCCAGAGCCGCATTCGGCCAACGGTAACTGTCCCGGTCGAAAGCGGGAAGTCGATGATGGGTGCCTCGCCACCACGTGGATCATTGGGCACGAGCACCGCAGACCCAGCGTCCGCAAGCTGACGCCGTGTCACGCCGGCACCGTCGGGCGACCGGTCCTCCGTGGTGTAGATGGTGACAGATGCGGCGGTCGCTCCGCTCGTGGTGAGCACGCTCTCTAGCGCCACGTCGATGATCCGGTCCACACCGACTTCGCCCTGTACGGCGCTCGACAGGGCGTTTGTGGCCGCCAGCTCACGGTTCTGCCTCACCACCTGCCGCTGTGCGCGATCGATGAACCGGAACATCACCAGGCCGAAGGTAAGGATGGACGCAACGGTGACGGCTATGAAGATGGGGCGGTACCCGTCCCAGAACCCGTCGATTCGGCCGTCCCTGGCCTCGACCGTGTAATGGACGAACTCCAGGGCGAGGATGAAGGCGACAGGCAGCAGGACGCTCATCACCTTGAGGCGGCGTTCAACCCAGCTGTAGGCCCAGCGCTCGCCTGCGCGAGTCGACGGCTTGTGCGCGGGTGTGGGCGTCGCGCCGGGTGCGGCTTCAAACCTGGCATGCGCGGATTCGGACCTGGCATGCGCGGATTCGGACCTGGCATGCGCGGATTCTGACGTGGTAGTGGTGGAGGGCACGCTATCTGTCCCGAGCACCATTCTGCCTCCTTGGCTCCTCCGTGGGCTCTGGGCGGCCGTCGGGACCCGGTCAGTCTACGTTCCCCCTTCTTGCCTGGGTGCAACACGGCTTTGACTCACCAGGTCACGTCAACCACGTGACCTGGCTGACGCCGACGACAGGCCCAAGGTCCTGAGGTAAGCCTTACCTGAACACCTACGGTCGATACATGACGCTGCCTGAGAGTCCGTTGGGCGCAGAGCTGCGTGTGACCGGTCTTCGTCTGCCCGCCGCGGACGCCTTCCGCCTCAGCGAGATGGGCATCCGGCTGGGGACACTGGCCCACGTCACGCAGCACGCGGCCTTTGGCGGACGGGTCATCGCCGTGGCGGGGTCCCGGTTTGCGCTGGACGGAGAGACTGCGGCCCTCATCGACGTCGAGCCCGTGGAGCGCATGGGATGAGCTGTCACGGCTCCGCCTCAGCGCCCGTGCCCGGCCGCTCTGGCCATGCGAGCCTGGCGCCCCTGCCAGCCATTCTGCGCGTGTTGCTTGTCGGGGGACCGAACGTCGGGAAGTCCACCCTCTTCAACGCACTCACCGGCGCACGGCAGCGCACCACGAATGCCCCGGGCACCACGGTCGAGCTGGCCAGCGGCCGCTGGCGCACCACGGCGCACAGCACAGCCGGCTTCGCTGTCGAGCGGGCGATTGTCGACCTTCCGGGCAGTTACAGTCTGTTGGCCCGCTCGTCCGACGAGCAGATCACCGCTGACGCCATATGGGAGCTTGCGCGGAGCTTCAGCGAGACGGGTCTCCAGTCGGGGGTCGTCATCGTCGTCCTGGATGCCACCGCCCTCGCTCGGTCGCTCTACCTGCTGGCTCAGGTTGCCGAGACAGGCGTGTCGCTCGTCGTCGCTCTGACCATGCTCGACCTCGCCTCGACCGCGGCCGACTCGTCCACCTCGGCCGTGGACCCCGACACTCTGGCGGCAGCGCTCGCCACATCCCTCGGCGTCCCCGTAGTCCCGGTGGACGCACGCAACCGGGCAGCTGGCGGCATGAGCGAGCTCGCCCGTGCTGTCGACGCCGTCGCCGAACACCCCCGGCGCGTCACCGGCATCGCCCCGCCCGGGTCGTTCTCCTATTGCGGGACAACGGCGGCTGCCTCGCGACAGCACGGCGCCTCCGGCTCCGACCTTGCGGCAGAGCTCGCACATGCCGAGACCTTGTTCGCGTGGGTCGAACACCTCGCCGAGCTGGTCAAAACGTGTCTTGCGCCCGAGGACCGGAGCCCGGNTGGCTCGAGTCGGTCCTTGCCCGGGTCCTTGCCCGGGTCCTTGCCCGGGCCGTTGCCTGGGCCGTTGCCTGGGCCGTTGCCTGGGCCGTTGCGCCGCACCTTCTCCGACCGGGTCGACGTCGTCCTGCTCAACCCGTGGGCCGGGATACCGGTGTTCCTCGCGGTCGTGTGGTTGTTGTTCGAGCTCACAACCAGGTTCGCAGCGCCGCTGCAGGGCGCCATTGGCCAGCTCGTCAACGGGCCAATGGCAGCTGGTGTCACCTGGCTGCTCAGCCTGATGGGTCTGGGCGACAACTGGGTGCAGGGGCTGCTGGTTGACGGTCTGCTCGTCGGCGTAGGCACGGTGTTGACCTTCTTGCCGGTCATGGCCGTCATGTTCACGGCTCTCGGTTTCCTGGAGGACTCCGGGTATCTGGCGCGCGCGGCCTTCGTCGCCGACCGGGCGATGCGTTCCCTCGGCCTTGACGGGCGCGCCCTGCTGCCGCTGATCGTCGGGTTTGGCTGCAACCTGCCAGCCCTCGCGGCCACCCGGACCCTGCCGCATGCCCGTCAACGGCTGCTGACCGGGTTGCTGATCCCGCTGACATCGTGTTCGGCACGGTTGACCGTCTACGTGCTGTTGGCGGGGGCGTTCTTCCCCCAGCATGCCGGCACCGTCATCTTCGCCATGTATCTGACCAGCGTGCTGCTGGTGCTCGGCGGCGGCCTGGTGCTGCGCAGGACGGCGTTCCGGGACGTGCGCGCGGGACCGTTGATGCTGGTGCTCCCGCCATACCAGCGCCCGCACCTGCGCACCCTGGCGATGTCGGTCCGTTTGCGCGTCGGGTCATTCGTGGTCCGAGCAGGCAAGATTATCGTCGTCACCATGCTTGTTGTCTGGGTGCTCATGGCGGTGCCTGTGACCGGGCAGCACTCCGTTGGCCACGTACCGGTGGCGGACAGCCTGTACTACAGCGTGGCGTCCGGCATCGCTCCGCTGCTCACGCCGACCGGTTTCGGCAACGACCACGCGTCCGCTGCCCTGATGACGGGCTTCGTGGCCAAGGAGGTCGTCGTCGGCTCCTTCGCGCAGTCCTACGCCGTCGCCGAGCCGGGAAGCCCCGCGCGGGCGGCGGGCCTCGGCGAACAGTTGCGCCGGTCCTTCGACGAGTCCTCCGGCGGGCGCGGCGGCGCGGCGGCGCTGGCGTTCATGGTCTTTGTGCTCGCGTATACCCCGTGCGTGGCAGCCCTCGCCGAGCAGCGGCGCCTGTTCGGGTGGCGGACGGCGGCCTCTGCTCTCACGGCGCAGTTGGCGGGCGCGTGGGTACTTGCGGTCCTGGTATTCCAGGTGGGGTCGAGGTTGTGAGCGCCTGGGCCGAGGTGCTCGATGACGTCGGTGCGCGGGGTGGAACCCCGGCACAGATCGCGACTCGACTCGGGTTGCCGGTGCCCCTGGTACAAGCCGTCCTGGAGCACGCGGAGCGGCTGGGTGTGGTCGCGGTGGCCGGGCGCCGCTGTCCCTCGGGTTGCCCGAGCGGGCCTGAGCGACCGCCGGCCTGTTCCGGTTGCCTTGTCTCCTTGCCTTAACCTTGGCTAGGTCAGTTGCGGAGACCCGAACGGAGAGGCCATGAACGTCGAGAGCGTTCTTCTCGAGATCGATCGCCTCGTCGGCGGTCGACATGGCGACCACACCATCTCCGAGGAGATGCGCACTGACCCGAGGACCGGTCGTGCCTTCGTCACGATCACCTGGTTGTTGGCCGCAGGGCTCCTGCTCGGGATCGCCGCCGTGTTCGTGGCCGTCGTGCTTCTCCTGCGCGGCGACCGGGTTGCCTGGGTGGTCTGGATGCGACTGGTGGTGGTGCTCGCCATGACCATGACGTTGTTCTACTTCGCCTGGCGGGCTCAGCGTGGTTTCTACTGGGCGTACTCGCGGCTGAGGCTTTTCAGCAAGATCTTTCCTATCGTCGCCCTGGTGAGCGCAGCGATTCCAGGGCTCTACCCACTGTGGATGATCACGGAGCAGATCTGCTTCAGCCTCATCCTGCTCGGTATAGCCGAGTATCTGTCCACGGATCACATGCGAGAGGCGTACGCCAAGCCGCCCAGGGTCCCGAGAATCGCGAGACAGGTCAACCACTAGGCATCAGGAACTCGGGTCTGGGTTCCACAGGACCAAAGCCTCTGTACCGGCGCTAATACGGCTGGGATGCTTTGGCAGACGCTCGAGGTCACCCTTGGGTCTAGGAGGAGCAGGATGCAGTCTCGACCCCAAGTCGTGATCGTCGGCGGCGGGATCAGCGGTCTGGCCACGGCGCACTATATACATAGTCATCTTGGCGACAAGGTGCAGCTGACTCTCGTCGAGGGTGGCTCGCAGCTGGGTGGCAAGGTTGCCAACCAGGAGTTCAGCGGGCATCTGGTCGACACCGGGCCCGATGCAGTGCTGGTGCGCGCGCCGGCGATGACTGCTCTGCTGCAGGATCTGGGTCTGGGAGAGCAGATTGTGGCCCCGGCTGCGCTAGGGGCGCATGTGTGGTCCCGTGGCAAGTTGCGCCGGCTCCCGAGCGGCACCCTTTTTGGCATCCCCGATCGTCTGCTGCCGCTGCTGAGGTCAGGCCTCATGTCTCCCGCCGGCCTGGCGCGGGCGGCACTGGATCTGGTGCTGCCGCGCCGTCATACCTCTGCCCCCGACCCGTCGATCGCCGACTTGGTCTCCCCCAGGCTCGGGTCACAGGTGTTCGATCGCCTCGTCGAGCCGCTGTTGGGCGGGGTGCATGCCGGTCGGGCCGCCGAGCTCAGCGCCCGGAGCACTGTGCCTGACATCGTTGCCCTCGCACGAAAGAACCGCAGCCTGTACCTGGGTCTGCGCAAGATGCGCCGCCATGCTCCGCCGGCAACGGGTGCCCCGGTTCTGGTCACCCTGACCGGCGGACTGGGTCGTCTCGTCGAGGCGCTGGTGGCCCGGCTGGCCGGTGACGACCTTCGGCTAGGCAGCGCCGCGCGCGTCATCGCGCGTGTCGGTACTGGATACCGCGTCGACCTGGCCGGCGGGCAGAGCATCTCGGCCGACGCAGTGGTCCTGGCCACCCCGGCTTTTGTCACCGCCAGGCTGCTTGCCGACCTGATGCCCGACGCGGCAACGGTGCTGGCCGAGATCCCTTACGTGGATGTTGCGACGATCTGGTTGGCCTACCCCCGCTCGGCGGTGGGCCGGCCCCTTGACGGCACCGGCTTCCTGGTCCCTCCGCAAGAGGGCAAGTTTCTGGTGGGCTGCACGTGGTCGAGCGCCAAATGGCCTCACCTGGCCGACGACAACCTCGTTCTGATTCGCTGCATGGTGGGTCGCCGCGGCGACCGCCGCTGGCTGGATATGGACGACGAAACCATGGTGAATCGGGTGCACGACGAGCTGGTCGAGGCCATGGGCCTGACTGCTGGCCCGAACCATCAGAGCATTCAGCGCTGGCCACAGGCGATGCCCCAGTACCTGGTGGGGCATCAGGACCGGCTGGACGCCCTTGATGCCGCGATACATCACCTGCCCGGCCTCCATCTGACCGGTGCTGCCTATCGCGGGGTGGGTTTGGCCAGCTGCGTGGCAGACGCCAAGCGCACAGCACAGGATGTTGCTCAAGACGTCTTACGACCACAGGCCGACGTTCGGCCCCTTACCGAGGTGACTTCATGACTGCTATCACCGGGGCCGTGCCCCGTGCGCGCCTGAACTTCGCCCAACGACCGATGCTGGTCTTCTGGGAGGTCACCCGCGCCTGCCAGTTAGCCTGCAAGCACTGCAGGGCCAGTGCCACCGAGGGCGCGCTGCCCGGCGAGCTCAGCACCGCCGAGGGCCTCGATCTCATCGACCAGGTCGCTGCTTTTGGACGCCCGTACCCGATCCTCGTACTCACCGGTGGTGACTGTCTGCTTCGGCCGGACTTGTTTGAACTGGTCGAGCACGCCAACGGGCTTGGTGTGCCGGTGGCTCTGTCGCCATCGGTCACGCCGTCGCTGACCCCGCTGATGATTGACAAGATGGTGACCAGCGGGGTCAAGGCGGTCTCGATCAGCCTCGACGGTGCCGTGCCCTCCACCCACGATGGGGTACGCGGCATCTCGGGCCACTTCGAGGACACCATCAAGGCGATCAGCGCGCTGTCTGCGGCTGGGTTGACCGTGCAGGTCAACACCACGGTGATGCGGGCCAACGTTGATGAGCTCGCAGACGTCGCAGACCTGATCTCTCGCGCAGGTGCGCATATCTGGGAGGTCTTCTTCCTGGTCCAGGTCGGGCGCGGTGTAGCCACCGACGCCGTCAGTCCCCAGGAGCATGAGGAGATCTGCCACTTCCTGTATGACTCCTCGCAACACGGTTTCATCGTCCGCACGGTCGAGGCACCGTTCTTCCGCCGCGTGGTGTCCCGCAGGCAGGCCGGGGACCCGGTCCCGACCGGCACCTTGTACGAGGCGCTGTCCGGGCGGCTCGAGGAGTTGATGGGGCCGGCGGTCGGTCGGCCCAGGGCGCAGACCGCGTCAACCCGTGACGGCAAGGGGATCCTCTTCGTCGCCCACGACGGTGAGATCAACCCCGCGGGGTTCCTCCCGCTGCCCCTGGGCAATGTGCGTGATGAGGCCATCGCCACGATCTACCGCGACGACCCGCTGCTGCGCCGGATCAGGGACGCCGAGTTCACCGGCCGCTGTGGTCGGTGCGAGTACGCCGACCTATGCGGTGGCTCACGCGCCCGCGCATTCGCCGCTAGTGGTGACCCGCTGGGGGAGGACCCGGCGTGTCCCTACGAGCCGGCTGAATCGCTGTGTGACATCGAGCATGTGCTCGTCAACGACTGACGCCACTGATCGCCCAAACGAGCCACGGGTTACGTGATAGCGGTCTGAGACGCCTGCGGCTGCTGGGGAACCCGTGAGGACCCGGTTCCATGTCGTCGTCTGCGACCGGGTCGTGTGGGCGTTGGCGTGGTGCGTGTCTGGCCTCCTCGGTGGTCCGCAGCTTGAACAACCTGGTGGCTGGCGGGACCCAAGGCAGGCAACTCCAGCGCGAAGGTCATCGGCAAGTCCATCGATCTCCTGAGTCCCGTGGATCGAACCCGCGAGATCAGGGCCGTCCTGGCCAAGATCAAGGCCGGCCAGCACGTCGAGTACCTGGAGGCGGTCCGTGTTCGAAAGGATGGAACGTCGGTCCCGGTCTCGCTGACCGTCTCACCGATCCACGACGCGGACGGCGTGGTCGTCGGCGCATCCACGATCGCCCGCGACCTGAGCGAACAGCGGGCGGCGTTGGAGGCCGCCGAGCGGATGGCGGCGATCGTCCAGAGCTCGGAGGATGCCATCATCAGCGGCTCGCTGGAGGGGACCATTACGAGCTGGAACCGGGCCGCCGAGAGGATGTACGGCTACTCCAGCGCGGAGGTCATCGGCAAGCCCGCCAAGTTGCTCACACCCAAGGGCCGGGCAGGTGAGGTCAAAGCCGTCCTGGCCAAGATCAAGGCCGGCCAGCACGTCGAACAGCTGGAGACCAAGCGGGTCCGAAAGGGGCGTCGCTGCCGGCGATCGCCGCCGCAGCCGGGGTATCGACCTTCAGCGTCCGCCGGGCACTGACCGAACCCACACCCGAACCCGAGCAGGCCACCCGTACCGAAGAACCCCAGCCCCAGCCCCAGCCGCAGGCCGACGCCGAAGACGGGCTGCCGCTGTTGCCGCCGCCGGCCGACCGCGACGGCGAGCGGCCCGGCGCCCGGTGGGGAAGCTGCCCCACGCCGACCCCGTGTTCACCCCGGCCGCAAGGGTGCCCCTGGCCGGGTTGCTGCTGGCGATCCCCGCACTGCAGGCCACCGGGCTGTTGTCCTGTGCTGGGGCGGTGTTCGGGTGCCTGCCGAACGGGTTCTACGGCCTGGACACCATGCTCATCGAAGGAGTGTTGCGGGCCCCGGCCGGGGAGCCCCGCGCCGAAGGCTCCACCAGGGTCGACC
>JGI20191J14862_1000163_pt1 | contig 22456 bp, 18 predicted proteins | sample NGESurdeep092012_7_FD_14862 | JGI IMG/M metagenome (IMG submission 14862)
TCGAACAGGCGCGCGAGCTTCTCGCCCACCACCACGCCCATGCTGCCGCCCATGAACTCGAAATCCATCACGCCGATCGCCACCGGCCGATTCTCGATTTTGCCGATTCCAACCACCACCGCGTCGTTGCGGCCGCTGCTGGCCCGGGCCTGTTCCATCCGCGCCGGATAGGGCTTGGAATCGACGAAGCCGAGCGGATCGCCAATCGCCATCTCGGCCATCAGCTCATGCCACGTCCCGCGATCGACGCCTATTGAAAGCCGCTGCGCGACTGTGACGCGGAAATGATATCCGCACTTGGGACACACGTTCAGATTGCGTTCTACTTCTTTGCGGAACGCCATCTCCTTGCACGACGGGCACTTCGACCAGATGTCGTCGGACGGCGCCGGTGCCGCGGCGGTCGTCGGTTCGCGTTCAGCCATCGCAATCCCCCGCTGCTGCCGCGCGCCCGGCTCCGCGCGCCGCTTTCATCGCATGCTTCATTGCGCCGACCAGTCCGCCCACCGCCTCCCGCACGTCGCCGGACTTGATGTGCGCCTCGATCAGCAAGGAAATCGCACTGCCGACGACCACTGCATCCGCCATCGTCGCGACCTCGGCAGCCTGCTCGGGCGTCGAGATGCCGAAGCCGACTCCGATTGGCAAATCGGTGACGCTTCGCAGCTCGCGCATGTGCGCACCCAGGCCGGCGTCGAGATGCGCTCGCGCGCCGGTCACTCCCGTCACCGATACATAGTAGAGAAAGCCGCTAGCCGACCGCGCGATCGCGCGACTCCTGTCCAGCGGCGTCGTCGGCGCGAGCAGGTAGATGATGTCGAGACCGTTGGCGCGCGCAGGCCGCTTGAGTTCGCCCGCTTCCTCGGGCGGCAGATCGACCGTCAGTATCCCGTCGATACCCGCCCGCGCCGCATCCGCGCACAACCGCTCGCATCCGTAGTGAAAGATCGGATTGAAGTACCCGAACAGGATGATCGGAATCTGCGTCTGGGCGCGAAGCTCGCTCACCATCGAGAGAATCGCCGCCAACGACGCGCCCGCGCCCAGTCCGCGCGCCAGCGCGCGCTGGTTGGCAGGTCCGTCGGCCATCGGATCGGAAAACGGCACGCCCAGCTCGATCAAGTCGGCGCCGCGAGCCTCGAGTTCGAGCACCAGGCTGCGCGTGGTATCCATATCGGGATCGCCGGCCACGATGAACGGTATCAACGCGGCCTCGCCGCGCGCGCGCAACTCGCGAAATTTACGTTTGATTCTGCCCGCCGATGCCATAATCCTACACCGTCACCCCGAACGCTTTGGCGACCGTCTGCATGTCTTTGTCGCCGCGCCCGGACAGATTCACGATCATGATTTGTTCCTTCGCCAGTTGCGGCGCCAGCTTGATTGCGTGCGCCACCGCATGAGCGCTCTCGAGTGCCGGAATGATTCCCTCGGTCTCCGACAGCGTCTTCAAAGCGTCGAGCGCTTCGGCGTCGGTAACCGAGGTGTATTCGGCGCGGCCCACATCCTTCAGCCACGAATGCTCGGGGCCGACGCCCGGATAGTCCAGCCCGGCGGCGATCGAATGCGTCTCGCGAATCTGTCCGAGCTCGTCCTGCAGCAGGTAAGTCTTGTTGCCGTGCAGAACGCCGACGCTGCCCGTCGTGATGGTGGCCGCATGATGCGGTCCGCTGATGCCGAGACCGGCAGCCTCGACGCCAATCATCCGCACACCCGTGTCCTTGATGAAGGGAAAGAAAAGTCCAATCGCGTTCGAGCCGCCGTTGACGCACGCGACCAGCACGTCGGGCATACGCCCTTCGTGTTTGAGAATCTGGCGGCGCGCCTCGCGCCCGATGACCGACTGGAAGTCGCGCACGATCATCGGGTACGGATGCGGTCCCGCGGTGGTGCCAATCAGGTAGTAAGTGTTGCGCACGGTCGCGATCCAATCGCGCAGCGCCTCGTTCATCGCGTCCTTCAGGCTCTTGCTGCCGCCCTCGACGGGAGTGACCTTCGCGCCAAGCAGCTTCATCCGAAAGACGTTCAGCGATTGACGCTCGACGTCCACTGAACCCATGAAGACTTCGCATTCGCGGCGAAACAGCGCCGCCATCGTCGCCGTCGCGACGCCATGCTGTCCCGCGCCGGTCTCGGCCGTGATGCGCGACTTGTTCATGCGCACCGCCAGCAGAGCCTGTCCAAGGGTGTTGTTCACCTTGTGCGCGCCGGTGTGGCAGAGGTCCTCGCGCTTCAAATAAATTTTCGCGCCGCCCAGCCGCGCCGTGAGATTCTCGCACAGGTAGAGCGGCGTCGGGCGTCCCACGAACTCCCGCGAGCGATGCGCGAGCTCGTCGCGAAATTTTGGATCGCGGCGCGCCTGCTTGTAGGCGCTCTCAAGCTCGAACAACGCCGGCATCAGGGTTTCCGCAACGTACTTTCCGCCGAACTGGCCGAAATGGCCGCGGCTATTGGGAACGTTTTGCATTTTTTACGAAGCTCCTCAGTTTATCGTGGTCTTTTACGCCCGGCGACGATTCTACCCCGCTTGCNCAATCGANTGCGTAAGGGCCGAGTGCGGCCACCTCGGCAACATTATCGGGATTCAATCCGCCGGCGACAAACGCACGCTTCAAGTCGAGCCGGCGAAGCTGATCCAGCGGGATACGGCTTCCAGAGCCGCCGCGGAGTTTCGCGTCGAAGGCGTCGAAGAGCACGTAGTCCGCGCGATGCGGCATCACGCTCAACACTTCGCCCGGCTTGAGCCGCTTTGTGACAATTGACGGAACCGGCCAACCCGCGAGCGCCGCGTCATCCTCGTCGCCGGAGAACTGGAGCATGTCGAGCGACGCGGCGCGCAAACGGTCATCTATGTAGGCGCGCTCCGCATTCACGAACACTCCGATCACCGCGGCGCGGGAGCCAACCGCCTCGCGAATCTCTCGGGCGCGATCGAGCTGGACGTAACGAGGACTTCTCGCGTAGAAATTGAGACCGATCATATCGGCGCCGGCGGCAATTGCCGCGTGCGCGTCTTCGATGCGCGTTATGCCGCAGATTTTGACGCGAACTGTCATCTTACTTATGCGGCGCGTCCCCCAACGCAGTCATCAGTTCGACGAGCTTCGCACCCGGCGTAGCGCCCCTCAGCAGACTCTCACCGATCAGAAACGCGCGCGCGCCCGCCGCGTCGAGCCGCCGAATATCGTCGCGCGAATCGATTCCACTTTCGGTCACGATCACCGCGTCTCCCCTGTAGCCCGCCAGCAGGCGCTCGGTCACCGCGATATCGGTCACGAAAGTATGCAGGTCGCGGTTGTTGATGCCTACCANCCCCGAGCCGATTTTCTCGGCGAGCGCGAACTCGCCGGGGTCGTGCGATTCGACCAGCGTCGCCATCCCAAGCTCACGCGCCAGCGCGGCCAGCGATCGCAGCTCCCCCTCTTTCAGCATCGCAGCGATCAGCAGAATGCAATCGGCGCCGGCCGCGCGCGCTTCGTAAACCTGGTACGGCTCGAAGATGAAGTCTTTGCGCAACAGTGGAACATCCACGGCGGCGCGGACGGCACGCAGATCGTCGAGCGAGCCTTTGAAGTGGACGTCAGTAAGAACGGAGATCGCGGCGGCGCCGCCGGCGACATACTCGCGGGCGACCTTTGCTGGGTCGAGTCCCGGCATGATGTCGCCCTTGCTGGGTGAGGTGCGCTTAATCTCCGCAATTATCGCGGGACGCCGGGCCCGCAGAGCCGCGACGAAATCGCGCGGCTTGGGCGCGCGCCGGGCTTCGGCGACGATCGCCGTCGGCGACACGATTGCGCGTCGAGCGCGCACTTCGACGCGTTTGGCGGCGTAAATATTGTCGAGGATCGAGGTCATTGAATTTCTTTCGGGACTTCTTTCGGGATTTCTCCGTTGCTGGCGCGCCGCATCTTGTCGAGGACTTCCAGGGCGCGGCTCGAGGCGATAATTTCGCGCGCCGCATCCACGCCTTCTTTCAGCGACGCCGCCATCCCGCCGACGTAAATTGCGGCGCCCCCGTTCAGCGCGAGCACATCTTGCGCCGGGCCCGCGCCGCCATCAAGCGCGCCGCGGATAACTCGCACGGCATCGTCGAGATTCCTGATCACCAGCGCGCGATGGTCGCCGCGGGACACGCCCAAGCTCTCCGGCGTGATTTCATACTCTGTCAACTCGCCGCCGTCGTGAAGTTCCGCAACCCTGGTCGGGCCGCCGATCGCGATTTCGTCGATTCCGTCGCCGCCGTGCACGACCATCGCGCGGCGAGTTCCGAGCGCCTTCAGTGCGTTTGCCATCGGCCAGATCAAATTCTCTTCGGCGACCCCTAATAGATGGAAGTGGGGACGCGCAGGGTTGCCGATCGCGCCCATCAGGTTGAAAATGGTGCGAATTCGCAGCTCGCGTCTGAGCGGCGCAAGCTTCTTGAACGCGGGATGATACGCCGGCGCGAAAATGTGGCAGCATCCCGCCACCTCCAGGCATCGTTTCAGCCCATCCGGATCGCAATCGATCTTCACGCCCATCGCCCCGAGCACGTCGGCGGTGCCGACCGTGCCGCTGATCGCCCGATTGCCGTGCTTGGCGACCGGCACGCCCGCGGCCGCGGCAATCAACGCAGCGCCGGTCGAGATGTTGAAGGTACTGGCGCCATCGCCACCGGTGCCGCAGGTGTCGAGCACCTCGCCGTCGCGAAGATTGAGTGGACGCGCGCGCGCGAGCATTGCACGCACCGCGCCTGCCAGCTCGTCAGCCTCGGCGCCCTTGATTTTCAGCGCCACCAGGAACGCGCCGACGACGGCGTCGTGCGCGCCGCCGTCCATGACCTCGCCGATTGCGAGTTCGGCCTCGGCGCTGGTGAGCGAGCGCCCGCCGATGAGCTCCTGCAGCGCGTCGTGAAGTCCGCTCATCGCGCGTTCCCGTCCCGATCGAGCCGGTCGAGAAAGTTTTTCAGCAGATGCTTGCCTTCGAAGGTCAGAATCGATTCGGGATGAAACTGCACGCCTTCGATGGCGTGCTGTCTGTGACGAAGCCCCATGATTTCGTTTTCCGCCGTGCGGGCGCTGACTTCCAGCACCGGTGGAACGGAAGCCGCATCGACCAGCAGCGAATGATAGCGCATCGCTTCGAACGGGCTCGGGATGCCTGCGAAAATCGTCTTGCCGTCGTGAATTATCGGCGAGGTCTTGCCGTGCATCAGGCGACCCGCGCGCACGACCTTCCCGCCGAACGCCTCGCCGATACATTGCAGGCCAAGGCACACGCCGAGAATCGGAACTTCACCCGCCATCTCGCGCAGCAGTTTCAGCGAGATTCCGGCCTGGGAGGGAGTGCACGGTCCGGGTGAGATGACGACTGCGGCGGGATGAAGCGCGCGAATGCCGGCGAGGTCAATCGCGTCGTTGCGCTTGACCGTGACGTCGGCGCCAAGTTCGCCGAGGTATTGCACGAGGTTGTAGGTAAACGAGTCGTAGTTGTCGATCATCAGGAGTCGTGTTTCAGTGTTTGACGCCATCGTGATCACCTTTTTGCCGCGGTTTCAAAATCGCGCGCGGCCGCAAGCGCCCGCACCATCGCGCGAGCCTTGTTTACCGATTCCTCGAATTCCGCGCCGGGGTCCGAGTCGGCGACGACGCCGCCACCGGCCTGTATGTAAACGCGGTTGTTCTTGACCAGCAGTGTGCGCAGCGCGATCGCGGTGTCGGTGTTGCCGGTGTAGCTGAAATAGCCGACCGCGCCAGCGTAAACGCCGCGGCGCACCGACTCGAGCTCGTCGATAATTTCCATGGCGCGGATTTTCGGGGCGCCGGAGACCGTGCCCTGCGGAAAGGTCGCCGCGAAGGCGTCGAACGCGTCGCATCCCTCGCGCAGCACGCCGGTGACGTTCGACACTATATGCATCACGTGCGAGTAGCGTTCGACGACCATCAGCTCCGTCACTTTCACCGAGCCGATTTCGGAGACCCGGCCGACGTCGTTGCGCCCGAGATCGACCAGCATCACGTGCTCGGCGCGTTCCTTCGGATCGGCCAGCAACTCGGCTTCGAGCGCCTGGTCCTCGGCTTCGGTCACGCCGCGCCGGCGCGTCCCCGCGATCGGCCGCAGCGTGATCTCGCGACCCTCGACCCGGACCATCACTTCCGGCGAGGCGCCGACCAGCGTGTGATCGCCCAGGCGCAGGTAGAACATGTAGGGCGATGGGTTAATCGTGCGCAGACTACGGTAGATGTTGAACGGATGCGCGGTCAGAGGCGCCTCGAAGCGCTGCGACGGAACGACCTGGATAACGTCGCCGGCCGCGATATATTCCTTGGCGGCAGAAACCATCGCCATGTAGCCTTCGCGCGTCTGGTTCGAGGTGATGGACGCGTCGTTGACGGCGACGTTGCTTGCACCCTCGAGAAACGGCGCCATCGCGGGACGTTTGAGGCGCTCGATTATCTCGTCGATCTTCACGCGCGCGCTTTGATATGCCATTTTTGTCGAGGCGAACTCCTCGACCGGCACGTTGGCGATTATTTTGAGCGTCTGGCGGACGTTGTCGAAGCACAGCACCGTGTCGGTGAACATCAAATGGAAATCGGGGGTGCCGAGATCGTCGTGCGTGGTCTCGGGAATCTTCTCGAAGCATCGCACGATGTCGTAAGCGAGAAATCCCACCGCGCCGCCGAAGAAGCGCGGCAGGTTCGGCAGTTCGGGAGCGCGCAAGCGCTTGACCTCGGCGCGCAACTCCTCGAACGAGTTGGCCACCGAGCGCACTTCGACGCCGCGGCCGGGCCGGATGATATCCATTCGGTTCTTGCGCGCACGCATCACGAGGAAAGGCTCGGAGCCGAGAAAAGTGTAGCGTCCCCATTTCTCGCCGCCGCGGACGCTCTCGAGCAGAAAGGCGTAGTCGTTGTCGCGCGCGACCTTCAGGAAGGCGGAGACGGGAGTCTCGAGGTCGGCGGCGATTTCCTCGAAGACCGGGATGAGGTTGAATCCCTTGGCCGCCAGTTGTTCGAATTCCTTTTCAGTGGGTTGCAACATTTCGTTTCCTCTCTTACTCCCGATTTCGCCGCTCAAAAAAAGAAAAGGGCCGCAGGGTTTTCGCCCGCGGCCCTCTCAAGAAATCGGTTTTGTGATGAATTACAAAGCCGGCGCGCAGGCGGGGGCATCGACGTGCCAACGCCACCATCCCGCACAAACTTTCCGGCTCATGAGATTCATCGTTGAATCAATGATCCATGCGCGGCGTGCAATTGTCAATGCAGGGTGCAGGCGCCTGCCTCAATGCGAGGTCGTGTAGGCCTGCTTGTATTGCTCGCGGAGTTTGTTCTGCGCCGCATTCGCTTCGTCGGCGCTGGCGTAGGGTCCGATGCGGACGCGGTACCAGGTCTGCCCGTTGAGCGCGACCTTGGCTTCCTGCGCGTTGTAGCCGAGCGTCTTCAGGCGAGAGACCATCTCGTCCGCCCCGCTCTTGTCCATCACGGCTTCGATCTGGATGTTGTACGGCTTCGCGCCGGGTGCAAGGGCGCGGGCCGGTGCGGCGGGAGCGGAAGCCGTTTCGGAATCTTCGTCGGATTCGTTTCCGTTGTCGGGTGCGGGACGATTGACCGCGGGCGCCTCGGAACGCGGTTTCAAGCGCGCGACGGTGGCAGGTGACGTGCGCGCAGCGGAAGGTACCTCGCCGGCGGCGCGCGCGGGCGGTTTGATCGGGACCGCAGGAAGGGCCGGCGCAGACGCAACCGATGGCAACGCGGCGGCTGCGGGTGACATCTCAGATACGGGCGCGGGTTTTTCGCCGGATGCCGGGAGATTCGGCAGCGGGTAGGTCGAGGAGATTTGATTCAAGTCGGGTTGGTTCTGCCGGGCCATCTCGTAGCCCGCGACCAATCCGAGCGCGAAGACCGCGCCCGACAGCCCGACCAGTCCGAGTAAAATTAGAAACGCGCCGCCCGCCCTGATTTCGAATCGCATCCCGTTTTCGTTCCTCACATCCGCTCAGGAGCGCTCACCCCGAGCAACTCGAGTCCGCCCGCAATCGCATCCTTAAGAATCCCCGCCATGTACATCCGCGCCAAACTGAGCTCGCGATCCGGCCCGATTATACGATTCGCGGGCTTGTTGTAGTAGCGATGGAATTCGCCGGCCAGCTCGAGCAGATAGAATGGAATCCGATGCGGCTCGAGCGCTTCGGCCGCCGCGGACATGACCTCGGGAAGTCCAACCGCGCGCTTGGCGAGGTCGAGTTCCTCGGCGCCGAGCAGCTTGAGATCGACAGCCGACAGGTCCGCGGGAAGCGTCAAGCCCTTGGCCGCGCCCTCGCGAAAGATGCTCGCCAGGCGCGCGTGCGCGTACTGGACGTAAAAGACGGGATTCTCGGGCGCCTGCTTTTTGGCGAGTTCGAGATCGAAATCGAGCTGGCTGTCGGACTTGCGGAACAGGAAGAAAAATCGCACCACGTCGGCGCCGACCTCCTCGATCAACTCGTCGAGTGTGACGTAGGTCGCCTTGCGGGTGGACATCTTGACCTTTTCGCCGGCGCGCGTGAGCGTGACGAACTGGTAGATAATCGCGTGGATGGGCGTGGTGTCGTAGCCGAGCGCCTTAACGGCGGCAACGACCTCCTGATGCTCGGCGATATGATCGGCGCCGAAGACGTCCACGATCAGATCGAAACCGCGCTTGAGCTTCTCGATGTGATAGGCGATGTCGGGCGTACGATAGGTGGGCTGGCGGTCGGGGCCGGAACGCACCAGCACGGCATCCTTGGGAAGTCCCAGCGGCTCGCCGCGCAGCCATATGGCGCCGTCCTGCTCGAATGTGAGATGGCAGTCGCGCAGCGCTTTCAGGACGGCCTCAACCAGGCCGGCGTTGATGAGATCGAGTTCGTTGGTGTAGACGTCGAAGCGGATTCCCAGGCGCGTGCAGGTCTGCTTGATGTCGGCGAAGATGGCTTTGACGGCCGCCGCGCGGAATATTTCGAGGTCTGTCACGGACACGAGTGCGTCACCCCGCTCCGCTTTCAGAGCGCGCGCGATGTCGCGGATGTACTCGCCCTGATAGCCGTCTTCGGGCAGTGGCGCGTCGATGCCGTGCTCCTGGAGATATCGCGCGCGCACCGACTCGCCGAGCAACTTCATCTGGCGGCCACCGTCGTTGAAATAATATTCGCGGGTGACGTCGAAGCCGGCGGCCTCGTAGAGGCGCGCGATCGTGTCGCCGAGCACGGCGTTGCGGCCATGACCGACGGTCACGGGGCCGGTGGGATTGGCCGAGAGAAACTCGACCTGGACTTTTTTCCTTTCGTTGGCTCCCGGACGCAGCTCCCATGCGCGCGGCTTCCAAAACGCGCGTCCGTCGCTCGCGGCGCGGCGCATCTCGGAATGCCAGTAGGGGGACGACATTTTGAAATTGATAAACCCCGGACCGGCGACCGAGACTTCGCTCACTTCCGCGGGCATCGCGACGTGCGACTTGATTATTTCGGCGATCGCGCGCGGTGGCTTGCGCTCGGCCTTGGCGATCGTCAGCGCGACGTTCGAGGCGACGTCGCCATGGGCAGAGTCGCGGGGCGCTTCGATTCCGATCGAAGGAATTTCGGCGGTCAACTGACCCGCGGCGCGCGCCCGCTCGATTGCGCCGCGAAGGATGGAGACGATCAGTTCTTTCATTCTTTCATTCTTTCATTTTTTCACTTGGCAAAGCCGCGCGTGCGTGCAGCAATCGTGTCAGATAGACGGCGCGATGTTAAGGCGCGGGCGGGCGAGCTTGACGATCGCGGCGGCGCGATGCGAACGTAACGGCGAGCGGTTACCCGGATGTGATGCGGAATATGATCGAATAGATATGGTTATGCCAGCGACGCAATGGAAAATGCCCCCGCTCGTAAAAGTGTACGAAGCGCTCGGGGCGATTGGTGACGGCCGCGTGCGACTCGAGGACAGCCGGCGGGCGACGGTCGTGTCGTCGGATGGGTCGAAGACTTACGAAGTGGAGGCCTCGGCGGACGGGCGCGAGGTCGCGTCGAACGACAACGGGTCGTACTGGCAGGGCTACCTCGGCTATCCGGCGATCGCGGTGCTGCTCGCGCGCGGATTTTATCGTCCACCGGCGAACGTGACCGACGCGCTGGCGGGAGTGGCGTGGAAGGAACTCAATCGCAAGTTCAAAAACGACTGGACCAGGACGATCGCGGAAGTTGGAAAGGAGCTGGAGCAGGCCGGGCACGATCCCGACGCGGTGCGATCGGAAGCTGAAGCCGTGCTGAGCTTTCTTCGCGCGCTACGACCGGTGCGCGGCAAGCGCATCCGCCCACCGGCCGAAAAGTCCGCTACCGAGACCCGCTAGCAGGCCCCGACCGGAACGATTCGACCATGCTGCGGGGACGACTGATTAGTTACAGACACCGCTGACCGACACGGTGTACGACTGCACGATAAAAAACTCGCGCATGCTGAGTTGGGTGGTCACTCCCGACACTTTGCCGGTGGCGCAGTTGCTGAGCAGGTTGGCAAGCGCGGTCTGCGTGAGTCCTTGCGGTGCGACCAGATGAAGATATCCGAGATCGCTGGCGCTCGAAGTGATTGGATTGCCGAGGCCCGCGCGATCGGAGATCGCACTCGATTCAACGAAGACGCATCCGTAAGCCTGCACGCAGCCCGCAAGCAACGCAGCGAGAACTATCGAGTTGATCGGTTTCATCTTTTCTCCGGTCTCCCGGTTCGGCGCCAATGGAGCGCGTAAGCGATGGTAATTCGCATCGTGAAACCGAGTCAATCACGCGCGAGCGGCAGGGCGTCATGCTGTTGCGTGATGCTGCAAGATGCTAGCGTGGCGGGATTCGCACCGGGACGGGGGCTTCGATGGCGAACGGGGCTGGCGGCTCGATCACACCTTTTTTCACGATATGGACCGCACCGCGCGCGACGATTCGGCGCATTGTCGATTCCGATCCGACGCGCAACGTAATCGCGCTCGCAGCCATCGGCCCGGCGGTCGGCGCGCTGGCGGGTCAGTGGTCGAAGGCGCTCGGCAACAACGCCAATCTGTCGGTTTTGTGGCCGATATGGGTGGCGGCCAGCGTTGCAATTCAGGCGGCTCTCGGAGTTCTCTTTCTGTTCATTTCCGGCGCGGTTTTCAAATGGTCGGGAAGCTTGCTGGGCGGCGTCGCGAGCCGAGTCGAAGTGCGGGCCGCGATCGCGTGGTCGCAGGTGCCTGCGATCGCCGCCGGGATCGTCCTGCTGATCGCGCTCCTGCTGGGCGTGCCGATGCCGACGCCTCATGCGGCGCCTGGGACCTTGCCGCAAATCGATCCGGCGTTTTACAAGGTCATGGCCGTTGAAGGGGTGCTCGGGTTCTGGGGGTTCATCGTCTCGCTGAAGTGCATGGGCGAGGTGCATCGATTCTCGGCGTGGCGCGCGCTGGCCGCGATCCTGATACCGCCGCTCATTGCGTTAGTCGCAATCGGTTTCGTCGTCTTCGTAGTCGGTCGTCTGACGGGACATCACTGATCGAACATCAACAGAACAGCTAGTCGACGTGCAATCGCGCGGCGAGGCGCGAGAAGCGAAGACGCTCATCCTGATTGCGCACCGCCTGCTGCAATGCGCTCTTGGTCCCGACCAGCACGCATACCCGCTCGGCGCGCGTGATCGCCGTGTAGAACAGATTGCGGCGCAGCATCAGGTAGTGGCTCGAATGTATCGGCATCACGATCGCGGGATACTGACTGCCCTGGCTCTTATGCACTGAAATCGCGTACGCGAGCGCCAGCTCGTCGAGCTCCGACAGGTCGTATTCGGCGTGGGTCTCCTCGAACNCGACGCTCACGCGCGCCTTGTCCGAGTCGATCGCGAGAATCCGGCCGATNGATCCATTGAAGACGTCCTTGTCGTAATTGTTGCGCAACTGGATAACGCGGTCGCCCTCGCGAAACACNCGATCGCCGGCGCGGAGTTCGCGTCCCGAGGGATTGAGCAAGCTTTGCAACTCGCGATTGAGAATGTGCGTACCGAGCGGACCGCGATTCATCGGCGTCAGCACCTGGATTTCGCGCGGGTCGTTTATTCCGAATCGTCCAATCAGCCGCTGTTGCACGAGCTGCTTGATCGTCGCGAGCACGTCCTCGGCGGCGTTGCGCTCGAAGAAAAAAAAGTCGCCTTCGGCGTCATTGGAGATATCCGGGAATTCACCGCGATTCAAACGATGCGCGTTGGCGACTATCAGGCTGCGGCGCGCCTGTCGATAAACCTCCCGCAATTGCACGACCGGCACGAAGTCGGATGCGATCACGTCCTTGAGGACGCTGCCGGGGCCAACCGACGGGAGTTGATCGCGATCACCGACCAGCAGCAGCGAACAGTTCGGCATCAGCGCAGATAGCAGGCTCGAGGCGAGCTCAAGATCCATCATCGAGGCTTCATCGATGATCAGATAGTTGGTGCGAAGCGGAAATTCCTTGCCGCGGACGAAGCCTCCGCTCTCGGGGGAGTATTCGAGCAGCCGATGAATGGTCTTTGCGTCGCGGCCAGAGGCCTCCTGGAGCCGGCGAGCCGCGCGCCCGGTCGGCGCGGCAAGCGTCGGCTTCAAACCGACCTCGGCGAGGGCAACCAGCAGCGAGCGCAGTAAGGTCGTCTTGCCGGTGCCGGGACCGCCGGTGATAACGGTTACGCGGCTGGCCAGGGCGCATCGGAGCGCGCTCTTTTGCTCGAGTGACAGTTCGAGTTCAGAGCTTCGCACGGCCGCGTCCAGGGCGCGCTGGATCAGCTCCTTGTTCATCGCGCGGCCTGCGTTCAATTCCGCGATTCGCCGCGCGACGTTCACTTCGGCCTCGTGCAAGCGTGCGAGATAGACGGCGGTGTGATCGTCCGCCTGTTCGACAACCACATCACCGCTGGCGGCGAGCTCACTGACGGCCGCGCGCGCCAGCTCGGGCTCCATCTCGAGCGCGGTACGGAACTGGCCTTCGAGATACTCGAAGGGCGAATAGACGTGGCCCTCGTCGGACATGCGCTCGAGCAGGTACAAGACCGCGGCGCGGGCGCGCTGAATCGAGTTGCGCGGGATGCCGAGTTTCTCCGCGACGGNGTCGGCGGTGCGAAATCCGATGCCNTGAATGGTGCGCGCGAGCACGTATGGATCGCGCCGTACGACGTCGAGCGCGTCCTTGCCGTAGAACTTGTGGATGCGCCGCGCNTGCGAGGCAGCCAAGCCGTGCCCNCGCAGAAAGACCGTCAGCTCNCGCAGCCCGGACGAGTCGCGCCATGCAGCCGCGATTGCCCGCGTGACTGCGGCTCCGATACCGGGGACTTCGCGCATGCGTTCGGGAGCGTTGTCGAGCACCTCGCCGAGCGAGTCTCCGAAATGTTCGGCGATTCGCCGCGCAAGTGCGGGGCCGACACCCTTTATTTCCGAAGCGAGGTAGCGTTCGAGCGCGACCGCTCCGGCGGGCCGCACGGTTTCGAAATCGACTACGTGAAACTGATCGCCAAAGCGCGGATGCTGCTCGAAGCCGCCTTGAGCGCGGATGGTCGAGCCAACTTCCAGACCGGCGAGATTGCCAACGACGGTGACCCGGCGAAAGTCGCCGTGTTCGCCGGCAACGACCACGACCGCGACCGAGTAGCCGTTGTTGTCGTTAACGAACAGGACCTGATCGAGGGTACCCTCCAGCGTCTCGGCCGCTTGATGCGCTTGTGCCACGCAAAGAGGATTACGCGCGGCGGTCGCCGCGTCCAGTTGATAGCGATGGGAGCGTCAACAGGCGCGGGCGAAATCAGACTTCAGACTTCTATGGTCGCCCACTTGCCGGTCTGGAAGCGCCAGACCTTCACCGTCGAGCGAACGACGTAGTCGGCAAGCAGAGACCACCAGATCCAGATGATACTGCCGCCGTGGGACCAAATGAGAATCGTAAGGAAGAGCCTCATTCCGTAAAAGCCCGCCAGCGAACCGTAAAGGGGAAACCGCGAATCGCCCGCGCCGCGCAGTGCGCCGGTGATCGTCCAATCGATCGCCATCAGCGGTTGCGCGGCCGCGAGCGCGTACATGAACTGTACCGTGTACTTGATGACCTGTTTGTCGTCGATGAAGAGCGCCGCGATCTGATGGGCGAAGACGATAAACACCAAGCCCATAGCGGTCATCAGCACTATCGCCATCCCGGTCGATTCCCATCCGGCCTTGCGCGAGAACTCCGGGTCGCGCGCGCCGAGGCCCTGACCCACCAGCGTCGCGGAGGCGGCCGCGAATCCGAAGCCGGGCAGGAATGACAGCGCCAGGATTCGTACGCCGATGAAATATGCGGCGACTTCCTTGACGCCGTAACGCGCGACGAATCCGACATAGGCGACGAAGCCGAACTGGATCAACAATTGTTCGATGGCGGCGGGATTGCCGACACTGAGAATTCGCCTGCCGAGGCCGAAGTCGGGCCACAGCCCCTTCCATCGGAAGTTGAGCACCATCCCGTCGATCGAGAGCGCGTAGAAGAACAAAATCCCGCCGAAGGCGATCGCGAGCAAGGTCGCCACGGCCGAGCCGTCCACGCCAAGTGCGGGAAGTCCGAGCTTGCCGAAGATGAGCACGTAGTTGAGGAAAATTGCGAGCACATCGATGATGCCGCCGATCCACAGCGGCGTGCGCGTGTCACCTGCGCCGCGCAACGCCGACGCGCACATCAGAAAGATTCCCTGAAACGGCTCCGACAGCATCACGACCTGCAGGTAACGCGCACCCATGTCGGCCATCTCGCTCTTGACCTGGAACAACTCCATCAGCGGACGGGCGAAAATTATTACGGGGATCGCGATGATCGTCGAAACCAATACGCCGAAGACCACGGACTGCTTGAGCACCTCCTCGGCACTGTCACGATCGTTCGCACCGATATAACGCGCGACCAGCGCGACAGTGCCGGTACCAACCGCCGCAATGCCGGCGCGCACCGCACCCAGGATTTGCATGGCAAGTCCGACCGCGCCGACTGCGTTCGCGCCGAGCCGTCCCACCATCAGCATCGAAGAGAGACCGAGAATCGAATCGAGTCCGAACGACAGAATCACGGGCCACGCGAGCGCCCATACCTCGAAGCGGATTCGCTCGATCGGCGGCAGGGTCATCGCGGCCCCGCTGCGCGCACCGACTTCGGGAACCGACTCGAGAAACTCGGACATGATTGTGAACACTTACGTCAGCACGCGGCGTGTTAGTCAATGGACTGTGCGCGGCGGCCGGGCACGCGCGAGCAGAAAAAGATCGTGCGCGCGCNCGAAATCCGCTATATCTAGCGCGGGGCGGGCAAAGAAATCCTGATGACGGAAGCCGGGTCTGCGACAATCGAATCGTTATCGGCCGATAGACCGTCGCGCCGNCCGCTTGAAATTTTCGCGGCGNTCTTCGTCGCCGCCGGATTGGTATATCTCTTCCATCTTGGCGCCAATGCCCTTGGCGCGAGCGAGGCCTACAGCGCTTGGGCGGCGGCAAAACCGGGAGTCGGCGCGATCGTTCGCACGCCGGTGCTGCACGATCCCGGCAAGCAGGTCTTTTACTACGTCGTACTGCATTACTACACGCAGATATTCGGGCTGAGTGAAATTTCGCTGCGCTCGATGTCGGCGATCTTTTCGCTGGTGACGCTCGCGCTGGTGTTCGCGCTCGGCTGCGAAATGTTCGACGAGAGCACGGCGCTGGCGGCGGCCGCGATGTGGGCATTCAACCCGCTCGCAGTGGTGTTCGCGCACACGGCGCGAATGTACCCGATGCTCATCGCGATCGCGCTCGCGCATCTGCTGATGCTGCTGCGAGTGCGGTCCCGGCCGAGCATCATGGGCGGAATCGGCTGCGGAATTCTGGGCGCTGCGATGCCTTACACGCACATGGCCGGGCTCCTGATTCTCGGTGCGGAAGGCGCGATCCTGCTGCGCGATCTCTCGCGCGGCAGACGCGATACGATCGCGTGGATGGCAATAGTTCTCGCGATTGCCTTGTTCCTTCCCTACCTGCCCGTCGCGATTCGACAAAGTCAGGACCTGATTTATGGGCATTGGCTGGACTATCTGGGTCCGCCCTACAACTACCCGCTAGCGGGCAAACTGGCGGCAGGGCTGGTCGCGGCTGGAGCGACATCGTGGCTGGTATTCGGCCGCGCTGTGGAACGAGACGGCAACGAACCGCTTCGGGTGCTGGTGGCGTGGATCGGACTGCCAGCGCTGGCATTCATCGTCGGGTCAGTAATCCTGCATCCGATGTTCAATCCGCGCTACCTTTCGCCGGGGATTGCGGCGTCGTCGTTGTTGATTGCGGCGGCCATCGGCGTGTGGAGCGCCAAATGGCGCAATCTCCTGGCGGCAGGCTTCGTAGTGGCATGCTTGATCATGCTCCCGTTCGCCCGGTCCAAGCCGCAGCCGTGGCGAGATCTGGCCGGGCAAGTCGCCGGCGGCGGCGCGTCGGAGCCGGTTTTCTTTGAATCGGGNTTCATTTCGAACGCAAACACGGCGAACGTCCCCAATGGCGGGTTTCCATTTGGCTATTACTCAGTTCCATTCGATTACTACTTCANNGGNNCCAATCCGCGAATAGTTATTCCGGGATTTGATGCTGCNGCCGCGCGAATGACNATTGGGGAGCGGGTATCGGCGGCTAGCGGAGGATGGCTGGTGAGTTGGAAGGATCGCGATGGCGTGAAGTCGGAGCTGCCGGACGCGAATCGTTTCCGTGTCGTCGAGACATATCGGCAGCCGCATTTCGCAATCTATCGAATCACAGCAATCAAATGATGGGGGATTACGCGGACCGCGCGTGCAGTGGGGAAGGGGAAATCACTTTATTGGATGCGGAACCCACCGTGGGTTCCGCACCTCCTTGGGCAGGGGCTGCGGCCCCTGCACCCGCATTGAGAAGACGCGAAAATCTGCGCAGCGCATCTTTTCGCGACTACGCGATGGCAAGAGTGACCCCTGCACCCGATCCTAAGAAAAGGATGCGGGCGGAGTTTACCCTGAGTACTCGTAGGGCCCTATTTGAACGGGTTTGGGAAGGTGGGTCGCTCTGTTCTTTGTGTCATTCTAGAGCGAAGCGAAGAATCCCGGATCCGGCATTGCGCAATGGCAGTCAAATTTTTAAGAAGTGGTCAGAAATGGTTCTGTCCTGCTGAGGTTTTTACGAAAACGTTTCACGTGAAACGTTTTTTAGTTCAGGAGAAGCAAATGCGAATATCGCGATCATTGTTTGCATCGCCTTCTCCTGGTTGTCGGGCGGGTAGCGCAGCCGGGCGCGATCGATGCGTTGCGAATTGGGGCTAGGAAGCAAGTCTGGCTGGTAATCAAGACCCACTCATGCAACCTAGTCGAGCCTTTGGCGCGGTAATCAGCAAATGAATGGCTGTCTAAGGCTGGGGCGGCGGCGTTGGCGATGGCGGGGGCGGCGACTGTTCATACCGGATGGTCGTCGGACGTGTTGGCGGCGATCTGACGGCTTTGTGATCGGATGGTCGTGAAGTCTCCTTGGACTCAAAACCGAGCACGAACTTCGCGTTTGCAAAACGCCGAGTGCCGGTGCTAGTCGGAGTCAGGATTCAAAATGGAAATTCCGGCTGATTTGCGATATGAAGAAATTGTCCGCACGCTGAACCTCAAAAGAGCCGAACGCTTGCGGTTTCTTGGGCTGCTCGCCTCATCTGCGATCTTTGCCAACGAGAAGAATCCCGCGGGATGGGGCATCAGCTTCCGCCCGACAAATTCACGCGCACTGGTGAGATTGAATGTTGGCCGCTGCCGCGCCTTAGACGTTTGGCCAGACGGAAGAGTCGGTTTGGAGGTTGATGGCCGGGCGATCACGAACCAAGATCAGCGCGCTCTGAAGGCTCTGGGGGCAGAGGTTCATGAGCAAGACCTTTCCGTAAAAGAACTGCTGTATGTGCGCCTGGCACTCTCGAAATTTAGAGCAGCTTCGCAACGACTGGAACCAGCACATAGGGCATTCATCGAGAGGGCACTCGACGCACGACGTGGGCGCTCCTTGTGGTGGAAATCTCACTCGCCTGAGTTGGTCTGGTACGTTCGGGAAGTTACCAGGGCTGAGCTTCCTCAACCAAGCTACGTTCACACCAGGCTTTCCGAGGTCGGCTCTTCACCGGAAGCAGTAGTGATCGACAGCCGAATTGAAAAACACCGGACGGAGTCCTCGATCGCAGGCCCACGGGACGAGTACGTATTCCTCCGACGGGAAGGTCGCTTGTTGAAGGAATACGCCACGTATATAAACTCCCGCGGTGCAAGAGTCGCACCGAAGCGATTTCGCATCAAGGGAGAGAAAGGCGATATCCGCTGTGACTTCTACAACGAGAGCCGTGAACAGCTAGTCGAGGCGAAAGGCTCAAACTTGCGCGGGGCTATCCGCATGGCGATCGGGGAGCTAGCCGATTATCGGCGCCACTTCCGCAGTGGCGTGAAATGCGCAGTCCTGCTGCCCGAACGACCTTCGTCAGACATCGAAGCTCTTTTGTCGAGTCAAAATGTGAGCGTGATTTGGCGCGAAGGCAGAGGCGGTTTCAAGGACAACGTCGGCGGACGCTTTTGCCAAGCGTAGCCAATCAGGGCATTACGGATAATTTGGGCGAGTCAGAATCGTCGTGACGCAATTCGAGACGAATTTATTATTGAAGGCTTTGTCGTTCGCGGCATACAAACACCGCCATCAGACCCGAAAAGGTTCTAGACCGATCCCGTACATCAACCACCCTATCGCATTGGCAGATTTGCTGGTTCGCACGGGGCAAATACGCGATCCGAAAACAATCGCGGCGGCGCTCCTCCACGATACGGTTGAAGACACCACTGCCACGTTGAAGGAACTCAGAGCTAAGTTCGGGCCGGTAATTTCACGCTTGGTGGCCGAGGTCACCAACGATACGAGGTTGTCCCGGAAACAGCAGAAGCGCCGACAGGCAGAACTCGCTCCATCGCTTTCTCGCCGCGCGAGAGTCCTCAAGCTAGCTGACAAGACCTGCAATCTGAGAGATATCCTCCAGGACCCTCCAGTCGGGTGGTCTCTTAAGCGAAAGCAGCAATACTTTGATTCGGCAAAGTGCGTGGTAGATAAGATCCGCGGCACCAATTGTGAGCTGGAGAAGGCGTTCGATAAGGCGTTCGCGAAACGTCCGAAACCCCGAAAGCGTCGGAAAGTCTGTCGGCGAAAGAATTCGAACCGCCCAAAGAGGCCGTCTCTTCTACTGAAATGATGCTACTGAATGACCTGCGGATCGGATGATCACGATCTCTCTTCTGGAAACAACTGATAGTAACTTGTCGGAGCTCTTTCTCTGAGCCTCTCTTTCATTCTTGTGATTTCTTGCTTAGTGAAAGGCATGTCAGCTTCCCTGCCGGATTTGTCGCCGGAGAAGACACTCACTTCCTTTCTTGGAAGTTCTGGGTTTGCCTTCCACTTCGTTAGCATCAAATGGATCGCTTGAAGTTCGAGCATCACCATGCATCGGTTATAGCAAGCGTTCTCTTAGCCCGCCACCCGACTCGGTGGTCGAGTGGGCGGGAACAGCACCCAAGCAGGTCTGCTGAAGTGGAGATCGTTCGGCGCCGGAAGCCAAACATCGCGCCGGATGCGAGCAGTTTGAGCCTCGCCAGCGGCGTGCCTGATGTCAAACGATCTGAAGCCATCACGTCTTTCAGAGATCATTCCATCACCGCCGCCCAGCGCTGGACCTCGCTGTGGCAAGCACTGGGGTGAGTGGAAATTGGCCTTAAGACGCACAAACTCTGGAATAGCGACTTGCGCGCGGCGTAAGGCTTGCGAATCCCTAGTCAGCAAGCTGAACGAACTTACATAGTGGAAGTACGTTAAGAAGGTGTTTTTCGCGTCGGTCTCTTCACGACTCATAAGTTTGGGCCCAAGATTGCCTGAAAGCTGCTCTTGGTAAGACTATATCAAATTTGGGTAAAAAGGGGCGATCGGGAGTTCATCACTGATTCGCGATAGCTCCACTTACGGAAGACCGATCTCACCGCGCGAGACCGTCACCCTACCGTCGTGCTCAGAGACGGGATGGAGGTTTGATTTCGCGGTGTGGGGCGCGCGCCGTTGTGCAAATCGAGCGATCGGAGTCCGGAGTGAGACGGAAAAAGACCCGGGGTCGCTGCGCTTCGGCCGGGATGACGGAATCAGAAGGGCATCTTGGAATTTGGACCCGCACGCGACGCTCGACGACTCGCGTCGGCCTCGCCCTGTCAGGGAGAGGCAATCCGGGATTCTTCCCCTTCGGCTGCGCTCAGGGCTTCGGCTGGTGGAAGCGGAGTCATCCGGAATTGCTCTAGAATGGCACAAAAATCAGACTCTGAGCGGAAGCTGCTGCGAAGAATCTCGACGGATGCTCCGGCGTCCGGCGCTGGTTACACACAGCTCTCCTTCAGACGGAGTAGGCGGCGCGATCCAAGCCGCGCTGATAGCGCGTCGCGTCGATCAGGTTTTGCATCAGCGCAAGCACGGTCATGGGACCGGTGCCACCGGGATTGAGCGTAATCCATCCCGCGACTTCCTTGACGGCTTCGAAATCCACATCGCCGATGAATATCCCGGGACCGACCCGTCTGAAGCCAACGTCAATCACGCAGGCGCCCGGCTTCACCATATCGGCGGTGATCAGATAGGGCCGGCCGATGTCGGCGCCGACGCACGGGATGAGGATGTCGGCCTCGCGGCAAATCGGAGCGAGGTCGCGCGTGTGGCGATGGCACCAGGTAACCGTCGCGTTGCGCAGTCGCCCGCCGAGAATCAGCGCGGTCGGCTTGCCGGCGATATCGCTGCGCCCGATAACCACGGCGCGCGCACCCTCGACGGGCACTCGGTAGTAGTCGAGCAAGGTGAGCACGCCGCGCGGAGTGCATGGGATGAAGCGTCCCCACTGACCGCGATAAAAGCCCCCGACGCTGGACGCGCCGATGGCGTCGAGATCCTTCTCGGGCGCGATCGCATCGAACAGGCGGAAGCGATCGAGCGGGTCGGGGATCGGCAACTGGAGCAGTATCGCATTGACGCGCGCATCGGCGTTGAGCTCCTCGATCACCTTGAGCAAGGCGCCGGTGGTCGCATCCGCCGACGGCATCCGCACCGTGCGGCTGTCGCATCCAAGCTCGCCAGCCACGCGCTGCTTGTTCTTTACGTATTGACGTGAGGCGGGATCGTCGCCGACCAGGATCGCCGTCAGCGACGGGGTGCATCCGAACTCGCGCTTGAGCTCGTCGACGTGGGCACGCAACTCCGGCATCAGATGCGCGCTCAGCGCCCGGCCATCCATGATGATTGCAGCCATCGGGTATCAGTCGATTATAGCACCGGATCGCGCCGAGCAAGGCGCTGTGGACAGAAGACGGGCGGTTGTTGGCAGATCACGGGCGGTTGTCTCGTTCGGCTCAAAAGCGTCTGTTAGGATTTTGCCGCTGATGAATCCGGCCAAGCGCACTGTTCTATTCGACCTTCACCAAAAACTCGGCGCACGGATGACGGTTTTCGGTGGTTTCGAGATGCCCGTCAGTTACAGCGGGATCATCGAGGAGCATCTTGCGGTCCGCAATTCGGCGGGGATTTTCGATCTGAGTCATATGGGCGAGTTTGAACTCAGCGGGCCGCACGCACTGGAGACAATCGAGCGGGCGTTCACCAATTCCGCGGCGCGGCTGAAGCCTGGCCAAGCGCAGTACACGATTATGTGCGCGGAGGACGGCGGGACTATCGACGACCTGATCGTGTATCGGCTCGGACCGGAACGCTACATGCTCTGTGTCAACGCATCCAACATCGATACGGATCGCGAATGGATTACCGAACTCAACGGCGGGCGGGCGAAGTTCGACGATGTGAGCGACGCGACCGCGGCAATCGCGGTTCAGGGACCGCAGGCCGTCGCGATATTGGCAACGCTGGCGGATTTTCCAATCGCCAACGTCGCGCGCTTCGGCGTCGCCGGCGGACTAATCGCGGGAATCACCTGCATTGCGGCGCGCACCGGGTACACTGGCGAAGACGGCTTCGAGCTGTTCGTGGAAAACGCCGGCGCGCGCCGATTGTTCGAAGCGATCCTCGAAGCCGGCGCCGGCGTCGAGGCCAAGCCGGTCGGGCTGGGCGCGCGCGACACACTGCGGCTCGAAGCCGGGCTACCGCTGTACGGTCACGAACTCGATCGCAATTCGTCGCCGCTTGAAGCGGGCCTGGCGGCCTTTGTAAAGCTGGGGCGTCCATTCATCGGCGCGGCAGCACTTACCGCGCAACGCGACCGGGGGCTCAAGAAAACATTGGTCGGGTTGCAGACCGACGACGGCAGGATGGTCGCGCGTCAGGGCTACCGAGTATTTCGAAACGGCGCTGAGGCCGGGGTGGTGACGAGCGGGACGTTCACGCCGTCGATACAACGGCCGATCGCGATGGCATATCTGGCGGCCGCAGGCGCGAAAAATCCGCCAGCCGTTGGCGA
>JGI20191J14862_1000165_pt1 | contig 22260 bp, 18 predicted proteins | sample NGESurdeep092012_7_FD_14862 | JGI IMG/M metagenome (IMG submission 14862)
GGGAGAGGTCGACGCGCGAAGCGCGTCGGGTGAGGGGTTAGAGCGTATCGAGAGTCCTAGACCCCCTCACCCCAACCCTCTCCCCAACGGGGAGAGGGAGCGCGCCTGCGATTGTCGCAACTTTTCTCATGCATACGGCTTACCGTTCCTGTGCAAATAGCGGCGGCCTTTTTCGTCGCGCTCCATCACCAGATCGACGTCCGGGTAATGCACGCGCTCGGCTTTGGCGCGAGTGCCGACCTCGAAATAGACCGCGTCGCGGCTGCCGCGGTTGACCAGCTTGTGCGCGATGCCGCTGCCGGCCTTGAAGCCGGCGGCGTCGCCGGGCTTGAGCACGATTTCGCCGTCGTTCTCGATCAGCACCAGCTCGCCTTCCAGCATGTAGATGAATTCGTCTTCCTGCTCGTGCCAATGCCGCAGCGCGGTGGACGCGCCCGGCTCGATCCGCGAAATATTGACGCCGAACTGCGTGAGCCCCACGACGTCGCCCAGCGCCTGCTTGTGGCGGCCTTTATGCTCGGCCTGAAACTCGGCGGGATAGAAACTGCCGCTTCGCACCGGCACCTTGGCGATGTCGACCTTGGGCATGAGATTTCTCAGACGCGTTCGATGATCGTCGCCGTGCCCATGCCGATGCCGATGCAGAGCGTGACCAGTGCGGTGGACAGATCGCGCCGCTCCAGCTCGTCGAGCACGGTGCCGAGGATCATGGCGCCGGTGGCGCCGAGCGGATGGCCCATGGCGATGGCGCCGCCGTTGACGTTCATCTTGTCGTGCGGAATGTCGAAGGCCTGCATGTAGCGCAACACCACCGAGGCGAAGGCCTCGTTGAGCTCGAACAGATCGACGTCGCCGATCGCCATGCCGGCCTTCTTGAGCACCTTCTCGGTCACCGGGATCGGTCCGGTCAGCATGATCGCCGGCTCCGAGCCGACATTGGCGAAGGCCTTGATGCGCGCGCGCGGTTTCAAGCCCGCAGCCTTGCCCGCTGCCTTGCTGCCGATCAGCACGGCGGCGGCGCCGTCGACGATGCCGGAGGAATTGCCCGGCGTATGCACGTGATTGATCGCCTCGACCTCCGGGTAGCGCTGCAAAGCGACCGCGTCGAAACCGGCCATCTCGCCCATCTGCACGAAGGACGGCGCCAGCGCGGCCAGCGTCTGCATGGTGGTCGACGGACGCATGTGCTCGTCCTTGGCCAGGATGGTGAGCCCGTTGCAGTCCCTCACCGCCATCACCGAATTCTTGAAGCGGCCCTCGTCCCAGGACTTGGCGGCGCGCTGCTGGCTTTCGACCGCGTAGGCGTCAACGTCGTCGCGCGAGAAGCCGTATTTGGTGGCGATCAGATCGGCGGAAATGCCCTGCGGCAGGAAGTAAGTCTTGACCGCGAGCGAGGGATCGACCGGCCAGGCGCCGCCGGAAGCGCCGATGCCGATGCGGCTCATGGATTCGGCGCCGCCACCGATGGTCATCTGGTGCTGGCCCGACATGATCTGGGCGGCGGCGAAATTTACCGCGTCCAAGCCGGAGGCGCAGAAACGGTTGATCTGGATGCCCGGCACGCCGTCGCCGAAGCCGGCCACCAGCGTGGCGGCGCGCGCGATGTCGCCGCCCGCTTCGCCGACCGGATCGACGCAGCCCAACACCACGTCGTCGATCATCTTTGGGTCGAGCTTGTTGCGGTCCTTGATCGCGGCAAGCGTTTGCGCCGCGAGATTGAGCGCGGTCACCTCGTGCAAAGCCCCGTCGGCCTTGCCGCGTCCGCGCGGCGTGCGCACGTGGTCGTAAATGAAAGCATCCGGCATCGGCGTTCTCCTGCGCAGGATTAAAGACTGCGCGCGATCAACAACTTCATGATCTCATTGGTGCCGGCATAGATGCGCAGCACCCNCGCGTCGCGATACAGGCGCGAGATCGGGTATTCGTCCATATAGCCATAACCGCCGAACAATTGCAGGCAGCGGTCGATCACATCGGCTTGCGTATCGGTGAGCCGGTATTTGGCCATCGAGGCGGTCACGGTGTCGAGCTTGCCCTCGACATGCTGGCCGATGCAATGGTCGAGGAACACCTTGGCTATTGTTGTGTCGGTCTTGCACGCGGCCAGTTCGAATTGGGTGTTCTGGAATTCGATGATGGCCTTGCCGAAGGCCTTGCGCTGCTTGACGTAATCGATGGTGAGTTCGAGCGCGCGCTCCATCATCGCCACCGCATGCACGGCGACGATCAGGCGCTCCTGCGGCAGTTCCTTCATCAGCTGGTAGAAGCCCTGCCCCTCCTCGGTGCCGAGCAGGCTCGAAGCCGGCAGTTGCACGTCCTCGAAGAACAGTTCCGAGGTGTCGGCGGAATCCATGCCGAGCTTCTTGAGCTTGCGGCCGCGCCGGAAGCCTGCGGCATGCTTGGTTTCCACCACCAGAAGCGAGGTGCCCTTGGCGCCGGCTTTGGGATCGGTCTTGGCGACGACGATGATGAGGTTGGCGTGCTGACCATTGGTAATGAAGGTCTTGGAGCCGTTGAGCAGGTAGCCGTTGCCGGATTTCTTGGCACTGGCGCGCACCCCCTGCAGATCTGAGCCGGTGCCGGGCTCGGTCATGGCGATGGCGCCCACCAGTTCGCCGGTGGCGAGCTTGGGCAGCCAGCGTTTTTTCTGCTCCTCGGTGCCGTAATGCAGGATGTAGGGCGCCACGATGCCGGAATGCAGCGGCGCGCCGAAGGTGTCGAAACCGGCGAGCGAGAATTCGCGGTTGATCACCGCCTCATGGGCGAAACTGCCGCCGGCGCCGCCGTATTCTTCCGGCATCGCCGCGCACAGAAGACCGGCTTCACCGGCCTTGGTCCACACCTCGCGGTCGTACATGCCGGCCGCGTGCCAGCGGTCGATGTGGGGGACGAATTCATCGGCGATGAAGCGCCGCGCCTGCTCTTCGAGCAGGACCAAGTCCTCGGTCATCCAGGCCGGGCGCGGCAGATTGACGGCAGTCATGGGGGTGCTTGGCCGATTGGTTCGCGGGACTCAACCTATACCCCCGGCGTCCGTCAGGCGCGAGGGGCAGCTAGTTATCCCGCGCCCAGCGCCACGGCGACGTTGTAGGTGATCAAGGAAGCGGCGTAGGCCAGCGCCAGCATGTAGCCGAAGGTGATCAACATCCAGCGCCAGCTGCCGGTCTCGCGCTTGATCACGGCCAGCGTGGACGCGCATTGCGGCGCGAAAATATACCAGACCAGAAGCGCCAGCGCGGTGGCGAGACTCCACTGGCCGGCCAGGGTCTGGCCGATCTGCGCCGCGACGTCCTTGCCGCCTTCGATGGCGTAGACCGTGCCGAGCGCCGCCACCGCGACCTCGCGCGCCGCCATGCCGGGGACCAAAGCGACGCTGATCTGCCAGTTGAAGCCGACCGGCGCCAGGATCGGCTCGATCCAGCGGCCGATCATCGCCGCCAGGCTGAAATTGATCGCCGGCTCGATGGCGCCCGCCGGCGGACGTGGAAACGACGCTAGGAACCAGATCAGCACCATCATCGAGAAAATCGTGGTGCCGGCGCGCTTGAGAAACATCATCGCCCGCATGTACAGGCCCATCGCAACATTGGGCAGGCGCGGCATCTTGTAGTCCGGCAACTCGATCATGAACGGCGGGGTGGCGTTCTCGCGCCAGAAGAAGTGATTGGCGACGAACGACACGGCGAGCGCGCTGAAGATGCCGGCGGCATAGAGCCCGAACATCACCAGCCCCTGCAGCCCGACCCAGCCCCAGATTTGCTGGTCAGGGATGAAGGCGGAGATGATCAGCGTGTAGACCGGAATGCGCGCCGAACAGGTCATCAGCGGCGCTACCAGAATGGTGGTCAAGCGGTCGCGCCTGTTGTCGATCACCCGCGTCGCCATGATGCCGGGGATGGCGCAGGCAAAACTCGAGAGCAGCGGGATGAAGGCGCGGCCGTGCAATCCGGCGCCGCCCATGATGCGGTCCATCAGGAAGGCCGCGCGCGCCATGTAGCCGAGGTCCTCGAGCAGCAGAATGAACAAAAACAGGATCAGAATCTGCGGCAGGAAGACGATCACGCTGCCGACGCCGGAAATCACCCCGTTCTGGACGAAGCTCTGCAATAGGCCGGCCGGCAGCGCATCGTGCGCCATAGCGCCGAGGGCATCGAAACCGGCCGAGATGAAATCCATCAGCGGCTTCGCCCCGGTAAACACCGCCTGAAACAGGACGAACAGCAGGCCAAGCAGAATGAGCAGGCCGGCGACCGGATGCAGCAGCACGGCATCCACCCGTCCGGTCAGCGTTTCCGGCCGCGCCGCCGCGCTGACGGCAACGCGGATGATGCGATCCGCCTCGCGCTGGGCGGCGCGCAAGTCGGACGCGGTCGGCGGCTTCCAGGTGTTTGGGATACTCGCGTCGGCGGCGCCCGCAGCCATCGCATCGATGCGCCGCATTAAATCTTCGGTGCCGCCGCGGCGCACGGCGGTCGACGTGACCACCGGGACGCCAAGCTCTTTCGACAGCTTGACGAGATCGATGTCGATGCCGCGCCGGCGGGCGATGTCGATCATATTGAGCACAAGCATCAGCGGGCGGCCGACCTGCTTGAGCTCGATAACCAGGCGCAGGGCGACGCGCAAATTGGTGGCGTCGGCGACACAAAGCAGGAGGTCGGGCGCCGCCTCGCTGGCCAGCCGGCCGAGCACGATGTCGCGCGTGATTTCCTCGTCGGGGCTGCGCCCGCGCAACGAATANGTTCCGGGCAGATCGATCAGATCGACGCGATGGCCCCCCGGTGTCTGGATGATGCCGGCTTTGCGTTCGACGGTGACGCCGGGATAATTCGCGACCTTCTGCCGGCTGCCGGTGAGCGCGTTGAACAGCGCGGTCTTGCCGCTATTCGGCGTCCCCACCAGGGCAAATCGCCACGCGCTCGTTTCGCTCGCGGTCGTCACTGCGGTCGATCCAGTCAGGCCACCAGAACGGCCATCGCTTCGCGGCGTCGGAGCGCGATCGTGGTGTTGTTGACGCGCACCGCGATCGGATCGCGGCCGAGCGGACCTTCATGCAGGATTTCGACGTGGGCGCCCTCGACGAATCCCAGTTCGAGCAGACGCCGCTCGAGCTCGGCCGCCTTGACGTCCGATGCGGTGGCGGCCGCGGCAATAGTGTGAATCCGGCCGCGGAATCCCTTCCGCGCCAATCCCAAGGACGCTGTCTTCGCCGGCGAACCGCGCTCGATCATGATTCCGTCCTGCATATGATTATCATTGCCACTCTCATCTGGATCACGCCATGACCTAAATCAAGTAAAATACCAAATCATTTCAGTAGCTTAGAATGATTATAAGGAAGCGGCCCATAATTTTTCCGGCTCGCTACTCCGGTGCCATGATAAGGAGCGCCAGTAGCCGGGTAAGTCCTCATCGTGATTCCAACGCACGCAGCCGCAGGCCGGGCCGAACCGGATCCGACCGATACCGCGAAAGCCTGGCTGCGCCTGGGCGTCGCCGTGTTGCTCTCCACCATTGGTGGGGTCGGCATGTGGTCGGTGGTGGTGGCGCTCCCCGCCCTCCAGGCCGATTTCGGCGTCACCCGCGCCGATGCCGCGCTGCCCTACACGCTCGCCATGCTCGGTTTCGCCGGCGGCGGCGTGGTCATGGGCCGGCTCGCCGACCGCTTCGGCATCGCCGTGCCGCTGGCGCTCGGGACGCTGGCGCTCGGCCTCGGCTACCTGGCGGTCGGGCAGGCGTCCACGCTCTGGCAGGTGGCGATCGCGCATGGATTGCTGATCGGGATCGGGTGTTCGGCCACCTTCGGACCGCTGATCGCCGACCTCTCGCACTGGTTCGTGCGCCGCCGCGGCATCGCCGTCGCTATCGCGGCGTCCGGCAATTATCTCGCCGGCACGTTCTGGCCGCCGGTGGTGCAGCATTTCATCGCCGCGTCGGGCTGGCGCGCGACCCATACCGGCATCGGGTTGTTCCTGCTCGTCAGCATGCTGCCGCTCGTCTATTTACTGCGGCGGCGCATGCAAGTGCATCACACCGAGGCCGCGGTGCAGTCGGCGGCGCGCCGGCAAGCCGAATTGCCTTTCTCAGCCGTCACGTTGCAGGTGTTGTTGTGTATCGCCGGCATCGCCTGTTGCGTGGCGATGTCGATGCCGCAGGTGCACCTGGTCGCCTATTGCGGCGACCTCGGCTACGGCGCCGCGCGCGGCGCCGAGATGCTGTCGCTGATGCTCGGCTTTGGCATCGTCAGCCGCATCGCGTCGGGCTTCATTGCCGACCGCATCGGCGGCGTGCGCACGCTGCTGCTCGGCTCGGTGCTGCAGGGCACCGCGCTGTTCCTCTATCTGTTCTTCGATGGGCTCACGTCGCTCTACGTGATCTCGGCCTTGTTCGGTTTGTTCCAGGGCGGCATCGTGCCGAGCTACGCCATCATCGTACGCGAATATTTTTCGCCCCGAGAGGCCGGCACCCGCATCGGCCTCGTGCTGATGGCGACCCTGGTCGGCATGGCGCTGGGCGGCTGGCTGTCGGGCGCGATCTTCGACCTTACCGGTTCCTATCAGGCAGCATTCCTCAACGGGCTCGGCTGGAATCTTTTGAACGTGACGATCGCAGCCTGGCTGCTGCTGCGTTCGCGCGGACGCCGTGCACCGGCGCTCGCTTAGAACGCCTCGTCCGGCAATTCCATCGTGCTGGCCGCCCCCGACTGGATGCGGGCGAAATGCGCGGCGATGCATCGTCCAATGTCTGTTATGGGGTGCAGATCGGACTCAGATTGGACGTGGCCTTAGGAGTTCATGACCCAATTCGGACATCGGGCCTGATCAGCGTCTGAGGCCGGTTGTGTGCAATTTGTCACTCGCCGCCTGGTCGCAAAGTGCTAGGCTATAGATACTGCACAAGGCGTATTCTCAGGAGGGTCTTATGAAACGGCGCGAGTTCATCACCCTTCTCGGCGGCGCGGCGGCGTCGATTTCTTGGCCGCTCGCGGCACGCGCGCAGCAGCCTTCGCGGATCGTCAAGATTGGGCACATTGAATCGGGCATGCCGTCCAGCAGCCCAAACCTTCTCGCGGCATTTCGACAGCGGCTTCGCGAGCTCGGCTATGTCGAAGGCAAAAACCTCTTCATTGAGCATCGCTACGCGGAAGGCAGGGAGGAGCGTCTTCCTCAGCTCGCCGCGGAGCTCGTCCAATTTGGTGTGGACGTCATCTTCGCGATTGGTCCGCCGCAAGCGCTCGCCGCCGCGAAGGCGACGGATAAAATCCCGATCGTGTTTGTCGGCGGTGGCGACCCGGTCGAAATCGGCTTGGTCAAGAGCCTGGCCCACCCTGGCGGCAATGTAACCGGACTGACCTTCGTAACCGTGGAGCTGGCCCCGAAACGCGTCCAGCTGCTCAAGGAAGCTGTTTCTATAACCAAGCGCTTGGCCATCGTCTGGAACCCGAACAATGTCGTCAACAAGCTGGAGCTCAAAGAAGCTATGGCGGCGGCCGGAACGCTCGGCCTGACACCACTGCCTATCGAAATCCAGGTCCCCGACGACATTGAGCGCGCATTCATCGCGATGACGGCTGAGCGCGTAGACGCCGCCTTGATTCTGTCGAGCCCTTTGACATTCCCGAACCGCCCACGGATCGTGAAGGCCGCGTTAACGGCACGCTTGCCGACAATGGGCGCGCTCCGTGAGTACACGGAGTCTGGCGTGCTCATGTCCTATGGTCCGAGCTATGCGGACCATTGCGGGCGAGCCGCGACGTTCGTCGATAAGATCTTGAAAGGCGCGAAGCCGGCGGACCTCCCGGTCCAGTTGCCTATGGCATTCGAGTTGGTCGTTAATCTGAAGACTGCCAAGGCGCTCGGTCTCGAATTCCCGCATACGCTCATTACTCAAGCCGACGGGGTGATCGAGTAAGACTAGGCCGACGGCAGCTAATGGCACGTCTCGGACCAGCGACGCGTTCTGACTTGAGTCCGTAAAGCGCTCCAACGCGGACGGTGCCCCCGTTTCTCACCAATCCTGATGTATAAGTACACCGTCTAAAACGCCTCGTCGGGCAATTCCATCGTTGAGCCGGCGCCCGATTGGATGCGGGCGAAATGCGCCGCCGTCTCCGGCAGCATCCGCTCCATGAAAAAGCGCGCGGTGGTGAGCTTGGCGCTCATGCGCTGGCCCGCGCCGTTGGTTTTCGCATGGGCGAGCGCGGCTTCGGCGATTCTGCACCACATGTAGCCGAGCACCACCAGCCCGAACATGTGCATGTAGTCGGTGGCGCCGGCGCCGGCATTGTCGGGCTTGGCCATGGCGTTCTGCATGAACCACATCGAGGCCTGCTGCAGATGGCCGAGCGCCACGCCGAGCGGCGTCACGAACGGTTTCATCCCCTCGTCGGCGCTCTTCTCCTTGATGAAGCCGCCGACCTCGTTGATGAACGCCATCAACGCGCGGCCGCCGTCCTTGCCGAGCTTGCGGCCGACCAGATCGAGCGCCTGGATGCCGTTGGCGCCCTCGTAGATCATGGCGATGCGGGCGTCGCGCACGAACTGCTCCATGCCGTGCTCGGCGATGTAGCCGTGGCCGCCGAACACTTGCTGCGCCATCACNGTNTTGGCGAAGCCGCTGTCGGTGAGCACGCCTTTGACCACCGGTGTGAGCAGACCCATGTAATCGTCGGCGCTCTGGCGCTCCTTGCCNTCCTCGGANCGNCGNGCGATGTCGCCCTTGAGCGCGGTCCACAGCACCAGCGCGCGGCCCGCCTCGTTGAAGGCGCGAATGGTCATCAGCGTGCGGCGCACGTCCGGATGCACGATGATCGGATCGGCCGCTTTGTCGGGATATTTGGCGCCGCTGAGCGCGCGGCCTTGCAGGCGTTCCTTGGCGTAGATCGCGGCGTTCTGATAGGCGACCTCCGACAGCGCCAGGCCCTGCACGGCGACGCCGAGCCGCGCCTCGTTCATCATCGTGAACATGGCGGGCAGCCCGCGGTTCTCCTGGCCCACCAGCCAGCCGGCGGCGCCGTCGTAATTCATCACGCAGGTGGAATTGGCGTGAATGCCCATCTTCTCTTCGATCGAGCCACAGCTGACGCCGTTGGGCGCACCGAGCGAACCGTCGTCCTTCACAGTCAGCTTAGGCACCACGAACAGCGAGATGCCCTTGGTGCCGGCCGGCGCGCCTTCGATGCGCGCCAGCACCAGGTGGACGATGTTCGACGCCAGGTCGTGCTCGCCGGCGGAAATGAAGATCTTGGTGCCGGTGATCTGGTAGCTGCCGTCGGCCTGCTTCACCGCCTTGGTGCGCAACAGGCCCAAGTCGGTGCCGCAATGCGGCTCGGTCAGATTCATGGTGCCGGTCCATTCGCCGGTCACCATCTTGGGCAGATATTTCTTCTTCAGCTCCGGCGAAGCATGCGCGAGCAGCGCGGCGATGGCGCCCTGCGTGAGGCCCGGATACATGGCGAAGGCCATGTTGGCCGAGCAGAGCATTTCGTTGACCGCCACGGTCAGGGTCGCCGGCAGGTCTTGGCCGCCGAATTCGGCCGGCACCGAGATGCCGATCCAGCCGCCCTCGACCATTTGCTTGAAGGCGTCCTTGAAACCGGTCGGCGTGGCGACGCTGCCGTCGGGATGGCGCGTGCAGCCTTCCTTGTCGCCAACGCGATTGAGCGGGGTGAGGACTTCTTCGCTGAACTTGGCCGCCTCGCGCAGCACGGCTTCCACCACGTCGGGCGAAGCGTCACCGAAGCCGGGCAGATTGCCGTAGCGGTCGAGATGGAAGACGTCGTTCAACAGGAACAACGTATCGTCCACGGGGGCCTTGTAGGTCGGCATCAGTCCCTCCCGGCGTCCAGCGAGCGCCGTTAACGACTCGTTAACTATTGAACGATTGCGACCGGTTCAAGAACGGCCGCGACTTTCCCCAAGCGCCGCAAGCGCGGCTGCGACAAGACCATCGCGCATCCGGCTTACAGCCGCGTTAAGCCGCCGCTTACCGCCGCGTGCGGCCGAAACCGCAGGCAAAATCCGATACTTCCGCCCAATCCTTAACTCGATGTTTACCGTGACCGGCAAAAAGTCGGGCAGAGGACTGCGGACCGCGCCCGTATCCACGAGCCGTTAACGTGTGCCGGTTCCACGGAGAGCCCACAAGGCTCCTTCGCCTCCACCTCGAACGTGGGTGCGAGCTAATGAGATTTGGCGTGCCGTGGAGTTTGAAAGGGATACGGCCGGAAGCCCGCGAAACCGCCGAAGCAGCGGCGCGCCGGGCGGGCATGCCGCTGGGCGAATGGCTCAACTCCGTGATCATCCAGCAAGCCGAGCAGGAAGGCGTGCAATCGCCGCCGCTGGCCGCTCACGATTCCGATGGCGGCGATCTCGCCACGATGAACCAGCGGCTCGACAACCTGTCGCAACGCGTCGAGCAGCTCGCGCGCACGGGGCCTGCGGCCTACGCGCCAAAACGCAGCCGTAACGAACCCGATCCCCTCGCCGAGCAGATGATCCGTGTCGGCCGCCGGCTTGACGAATTCGCCAGCGTGCCTCAGCCGCCGGCGATGCCGAGCGTGCAGTTGCCGCCGAGCCTCGATCGCGCCGTCGCCGAAATCGCCGCCCGCCAGCGCATGCTCAACGGCAACGCCGCGCCGGCACCGCGGCAACAGTCGCAAGCGGCCATGGCGGCGCGCCCGCCGGCGCCCTTGCCGTTGCCGGCGCAGGACCTGTCGGGCCTGGAAGATCAGCTCCGCAATATCACCAACCAGATCGAGACGCTGCGCCAGCCGGGCGTCGAACAGGCGATCAACGCGCTGCGCGAGGAGCTCGGCGAGATCGGCCGCACACTCAGCGACGCGCTGCCGCGCCGTGTCCTCGACGCCATCGAAAAGCAGATTCAGGACCTCAACCAGCGCATCGCCGAAGGCCGCCAGGCCGGCGTCGACGCCGGCGCGTTCGGCGGCATCGAGCACGGGCTTGCCGAAGTGCGCGACGCGTTGCGCGGACTGACGCCGGCGGAAAACTTGATCGGCTTCACCGACGCAGTGGCCGGCCTCGCGCACAAGATCGATCTCATCGTCGCGCAGAGAGATCCGGCGACGCTGGCGCAGCTCGAGAGCGCCATCACCACGCTGCGCGAGATGACCAACCATATCGCCTCCAACGAGACCGTACGGGGGCTGGCCGCGCAGGTGCAGGCGCTGGGCGAGAAGATCGAATCCATGGCCAGCGCCGGGACCGGCGGCGATGCGCTCAACCATCTCGAGCACCGCATTGCCGCGATCTCGGACGCGCTGGCCGAGCGCGCGCAAAGCGGCGCCGCGGTGCCGCCGCGGCTGGAAGCCCTGGTGCAATCGCTCACCGACAAGATCGAGCAGATTCAGAGCTCACGCGGCAACGGCGATGCCTTCGGCCATCTTGAGGATCGCATCGTCAGGCTGGTGGAAAAGCTGGACGCTTCCGATTCCCGGCTCGGCCATCTGGAAGGGATCGAGCGCGGCCTGGGCGATCTTCTGATCCACATCGAAGATATGCGGGCGAACAAGGACGCCGGCGGGTTACGCGCGCAAGGCGCGCCGGGGGTCGACGACCTCAAACACGATATCGCCCGCACCCAGGATGCGCTGGAAGCGGTACACGGCACGCTCGGCCACGTCGTCGACCGTCTCGCCATGATCGAAAAGGATATTCGCGGCGAAGCACGCCCGCATAGCGCGGCCGAAAGTGAGCCACCACTCAGCCAACCGTTCGGCAAACTCGCCGTCCGCATGGTCAGCGACGCCCCCGCCATTACAGCACCGATGCCGGCGCCACCGTCGCCGGCAGCCGCAGACCCTCCGCCGGCGCCCCGGCGCTTGCCGCCGGCCGCCCTGCTTCCGATCGATCCCGATCTGCCGCACGATCAGCCGCTTGAGCCCGGCTCCGGGCCGCCGCCTTTGAACGCCGATCCGGCCGCGCGCATTGCCGCCTCGGAAGCCGCCCTCGGCGGCGCTCGGCCGGCCGCCGCTGCCGGCGGTAAATCCAGCTTTATCGCCGCCGCCCGCCGCGCCGCCCAGGCGGCGGTGCAGCAACCGGGTGCCCGCGCGCCGCGCGCGGAGCCGGTCGAGGCGCAAGAGCGCGAGACCCCGTCACTGCGCGCCAAAATGATGAAGCGGGTCAAATCCCTGTTCATAGCGGCCAGCATCATCGCCATCGTGGTCGGATCGGCCCAGATCGTCGGCAATGTGCTCGATCTCGACAAAGCCACAACCAAGACGGCGGAAGCCCCCGCTTCGGATACCGGGGACACCGAGGCGGCGGTGGACGACGCCGCGCCCGAGTCGACCGCCAGCATTGCCGCCAATCCGCTTGCGCTGCCGAAACTGCTGGCAATGGGGCCGCTGGCCTCGCCGTCCGGCGGTCCCGCGATCGCAACCACGCCGCCGCTGGGCTTGAACCAGACGACGCCAGCGATGCCGTCGCTGTTCGCTCCGCCGATGCTCGGCGCGAAGAACGACATCACCGGATCGATTTCCCGCCCGGCCGGCAACAGCCAGGTGGCGCGGCCGCCGGCCCCAGTGACACTGCCAAGCCAGCAATCGGCCGACCAGCTGCCGGTTGCCATCGGCGGACCCAAGCTGCGCAGCGCGGCCATCGCCGGCGATGGCGCCGCCGCCTACGAGGTGGCCGTGCGCTTCGCCGAGGGGCGCGGCGTGCCGGTCAACATGGATGAAGCGGCGCGCTGGTACGAGCGTGCGGCCAGCAAGGGCCTGACGCCGGCGCAATTCCGCTATGCCAGCCTGCTGGAAAAGGGCCAAGGCGTGAAGAAGGACCTCGCCCAGGCCCGCCGGCTCTACCTTGCCGCCGCCAGCAAGGGCAACAGCAAGGCGATGCATAATCTCGCCGTGCTCTATGCCGAAGGCATTGACGGTAAGCCGGATTTCGGCACCGCCGTGCAATGGTTCCGCAAGGCCGCTCAGCGCGGCATTGCCGATAGCCAGTATAATCTCGGTGTCCTGTGTGCGCGCGGCCTCGGCACCGACAAGAGCTATGCCGAAGCCTACAAATGGTTCGCGCTCGCGGCCGCCCAAGGCGACCGGGAATCCGCCAAGAAGCGCGACGACGTTGCGGGCTCCATGGATGCTGCCGCGCTGGCCGCCGCCCAGCAGGCAGTCAAGAGCTTCGTGGCCGAGCCGCAGTCGGATGAGGCCACGGTCGTTCGCGAGCCGCCGGGCGGCTGGGATCACGCCGCCGGCGCGCCGGCGCAGGCCAAGCCGCGGCCGGCCGGGCCGCTAGCGCTCGGCGCCTTCGAGATGGAAAAACGGTGAACAATCGCGTCCGACCGTGCAAAAGCGTGATCGCGCGCCGGTTCATCGCTAAGATCGCCAAGACCGATGATCCAGAGTCGCTACCGGCTCCGCAAGACGTGGCGTTGACCGCAAGGTGAACCTCCCACCGGCGCGGACCGGTTAAGCGGCGCATTAGCCGTGAACGCCGGACGACGTCCCTTGCAGATCTATCTTCCGATCGCCGACATGCCCGTGAACATCTTCCTCGTGCTGGGGATGGGGCTCGCGGTCGGCTACATCTCCGGCATGTTCGGCATCGGCGGCGGCTTCCTGATGACGCCGCTGCTGATCTTCATCGGCGTCTCGCCCGCGGTGGCGGTGGCGAGCGTGGCGAGTCACATCGCCGCCTCCTCGTTCTCCGGCGCGATCAACTATTGGAACAGACGCGCGCTCGACCTCGCGCTCGCGCTGATGCTGCTGAGCGCCGGCATCATCGGTACCGCGACCGGCGTCTGGCTGTTCACGACCTTGCGCGCGCTCGACCAACTCGACCTGATGATCGGGCTGTCCTATGTGACGCTGCTCACGATCGTCGGCGGCCTGATGATCTACGAAAGCGTCCGCGCGGTAGTGCGCGCGCGCCACGGCCTGCCGGCCACCATCCGCCGGCCGGGCAGTCACACTTGGCTGCACGGCTTACCGTTCAAGCTGCGCTTCAAACGCTCGAAAATCTACGTGTCGGCGATCCCGGTCTGGGCGATCGGGTTCATCATCGGTTTCGTCGGCGCCATCATGGGCATCGGCGGCGGCTTCCTGCTGGTGCCGATGCTGATCTATTTCCTGCGCGTGCCGACCGCGACCGTGATCGGCACCTCGATGGTGCTCACCCTCATCACCATGGCGTCGGCGACGGTGATGCATGCGGCCACCAACCATCTGGTCGACGCGGTGCTGGCCTTGATCCTGATGGTCGGCGGCGTGGTCGGCGCGCAATTCGGCGCGCGCACCGGACAGAAGATGCGGGGCGAACGGCTGCGCCTCCTGCTCGGCCTGCTGGTTTTCGCGGTCGGCCTTCGCTTCGCCTATGCGCTGGTGGTACAGCCGGACGATCTGTACTCGATACGCCATCCTCGGGGGCGAATGATGCGGCGGATCGCACTCACGCTCGTAATCGTCATGCTGGCCTGCGGCGCCAAGCCCGCCGCCGCCGAACGGCTGGTGGTGTCGCTGTCGAACCACCGGGTGGCGATCACCTCGAGTTTTGTCGGCGAAGATCTGGTGCTGTTCGGCACCATCGAGCCCGACGCCGGCAAGACCGCGCTGCGGTCAGCCTATGATCTTGTCGTCACCGTAACCGGACCGCGCCAGACGCTGCGCACCCGGCGCAAGCAACGCGTGCTCGGCATCTGGGTCAATGTCGACTCGCGCGAATTCGTGCGCGTGCCGTCCTATCTCGCCATCTTGAGCAACCGCCCGGTCGCCCAGATCACCCAGCAGGACACCTTGCGGCGATTGCAGATCGGGCTGGACAATTTCCTGCTGCCGCAACGGATCGGACCGGACCTCGCCGATACCGTACGCGACGATCCGTTCCGGCTGGCGTTCGTGCGGCTGGAAATTCAGCAGGCCCTGTATAGCGAAATCGGCAGCGCGGTGACCTTCCTGACGCCGACCGTGTTCCGCACCGCGATCCCGCTGCCGGCCGACGTGCCGACCGGCAACTATACGATCGACGTCAAGCTGTTCGCCGACGGCGTGATGGTGGCGCGCACCAATTCGGCGCTGGAAGTGACCAAGGCGGGCTTCGAGCAATATGTCGCCGACGCCGCGCGCGACCATGGCCTGCTTTATGGCTTGGCGACCATGCTGATGGCGCTGCTCACCGGCTGGATCGCCAGCGTGGTGTTCAAAAGGGATTAGCGCGGCGGCTCGATCAAGCGCGGTTGCGGGTTCCATTATGCGATTCTAGGCATATCTAGAACATGATCCCGAAAAGTGGGACCCGGTTTTCGGTAAAGATCATGCTCAATCAAAAAAGCTGCGCGTGGCAATGTGCTAGGGTGGAATCATGACCCAGGATCCGACGACCCCAGGAGAGAAACCGATGAGTAACGACACCGTAACGAAGGTTTTCGGCGGCTCGCCGCTGGCGGTGCTGGGACGCCTGATCTTGGTCTCGATCCTGGTCGGCGTTGTGCTGGCGGCGCTCGGGCTCGACCCGTTCGACATCATCAGCAGCGTGGAGCGGCTGATTCGCTCGATCTGGAACATGGGCTTCGACGCGTTCCGCTGGCTGTGGCGCTATTTCCTGCTCGGCGCGGTGATCGTGATCCCGATCTGGATCATCATGCGCGTCGTCAATGCGCCAAGGGGCAAATAAGCCAGTTCAGGTCGGCCAACTCTCCGCGGTAATATCCGCCGCATCCGAGCCGACCATGGCGGCCAGCGAGTCGCGGTGGCCGCGCTTGAGCGCCGCCAGCAGGTCCGCCTTGATCTCGGACACCACGCCGATGCCGCGGAACACCAGCCCGGTATAAAGCTGCAGCAGCGCCGCCCCGGCCTTGATCTTGGCGATGGCGGTGGGGCCGGAGTCGACGCCGCCGGCGCCGATCAGCGGGAACGCGCCCTCGGCGCGCACGAAGGTCTCCGCCAGCATGCGGGTCGAAAGCTTGAACAGCGGCCGGCCGGACAGCCCGCCCGCCTCCCTGGCCTTGTCGCGCTCGCGTAGCGAGCCCGGCCGCGCGATCGTAGTGTTGCCGACGATCATGCCGTCAACCCGATGCTTGCGCGCGATGCCAACCGCGTCGTCGAGATCGGACAGCGTGAGATCGGGCGCGATCTTGACCAGCACCGGCACCGGCCCGACGCGCGGGCGCATCCGTTCGCGCGCATCGAGCACGCGGGCGAGCAAATCGTCGAGCGCCTTGGCCTGCTGCAAGTCGCGCAAGCCGGGCGTATTGGGCGAGGAGACGTTGACGGTGAAATAGCTGGCGACCGCCGCGAAGGTCTCGACCAGCCGCACATAGTCGCCGCTGCGGTCGGCGCTGTCGCGGTTGGCGCCGATATTGACGCCGACGACGCCGCCCTCGTTGGCGCGCGCGGCCAGCCGCTTGAGCACCGCCGCCGCGCCCTCGTTGTTGAAGCCCAGCCGGTTGATCACGCCCTCGTCGGATCCGAGCCGGAATAGGCGCGGACGCGGATTGCCCGTTTGCGGCAATCGGGTGACCGTGCCGACCTCCACGAAGCCGAAGCCCAGCCGTAGCAGCGGGTCCGGGACCTGCGCATTCTTGTCGAAGCCGGCGGCGACGCCGACCGGATTGGGGAAATTGAGCCCGAAGGCGCGCACCGCCAGCTCGCGGGCGTCGGCGGCCGGCCGCGCCAGGGGCACATAGCGCAAGGCCTTGATCGCGAAAGCATGCGCATCTTCCGGGTCGAGGGCCCGCATCAGCGGGCGGGACAGGCGGTCGAAAAAACCGATCACCGAAATTGGGCTCCGGGCTTGGATGGATTTGGACCCTATCGGTGGGGCCAAGGCTCGTTCAAGGCAAGCCTTTCACAAAGCTGTTGCGGGAGGGGGGCGACTCAAGGCTATAATTCCTATATCTTGGACTAGANTCTTAAGATGGGCCCGCGCGCATGTCACTGACACATAACCAGATCTGGACTGCCATCGACCGGCTGGCCGCCCGCGCCAAGCTGACGGCCTCCGGTCTCGCCAAGAAGGCGGGCCTCGACCCGACCACCTTCAACAAATCCAAGCGCATTACCCCGGAAGGCCGGCCGCGCTGGCCGTCCACCGAATCGGTGGCCAAGGCGCTGCAGGCGACCGGCACCAAGGTCGACACCTTCGTCACCCTGATCACCGACAGCGGCAAGGTGGCGATTTCGAACGTGCCGCTGATCGGCTTCGCCGAGGCCGGCTCCGGCGGCTATTTCGACGATGGCGGCTTCCCGGTCGGCAAGGGCTGGGAGGAGATCTCCTTCCCCTCGGTCACCGACGAGCACGCTTATGCGCTGGAAATCTCCGGCGATTCGATGAAGCCGGCCTACCGCGACGGCGACGTCATCGTGGTGTCGCCGGCGGCGCCCGTGCGGCGCGGCGACCGCGTCGTGGTCAAGACCAAAAACGACGAAGTGATGGTCAAGGAACTCAAGCGCAAGACCAGCAAGAGCATCGAGCTCAAGTCGCTCAACGCCGAGCACCGCGACCGTACCTTTCCGATGTCCGACGTCGTGTGGGTCGCGCGCATCGTTTGGGCGAGTCAGTAACCGATTCACTTGTGCCGTCGGCGCGGCGCGCTTGTCTTCCGGCTGATCCGAATAGAAGGTCCGGCAGTGGCTGGTGATTACGTACATGGGTATTCGGGCCGCGAGGCCCGGCGGCTGATAGACCAGGCCTCCAGTCTCGCCGAATTGTTGCATTGGGACACCGTATTCCCCACGAACAGCGACGTGCTCGAAGCCGGCTGCGGGGTCGGCGCGCAAACGACAACGATCGCCCGCAACAGTCCGCAGACCCGTTTCCTCTCCATCGATCTTTCGGCCGATTCACTCGCGGTGGCACGGGAGCGAACCACCGACGCCGGCATCACCAATGTTGCATTTCTTCAGGCCGACATTTTCAACCTTCCGTTCAGGGAGCAGAGCTTCGATCACGTGTTCGTCTGTTTCGTGCTCGAACATCTGCGCGATCCGGTGAGTGCGCTGGTCTGCCTCAAGCGACTGCTGAAACCCGGAGGCAGCGTGATGGCGATCGAAGGCGATCACGGCTCCGCGTATTTTCATCCCGATAGCGCCGACGCGCGGCGCGCGATTCAATGCTTGATCGATCTTCAGGCCGGCATGGGCGGCGACGCGCAGATCGGGCGCCGCCTCTATCCACTATTGGCCGAAGCCGGTTTCAAGGAGGTCACGGTCTCCCCGCGCATGGTCTATGTCGACGCCAGCCGCCCGCAACTAGTCGATGGATTCACCAGAAACACATTCAACGCCATGGTAGAAGGCGTTCGCGCCAAAGCAATCGCGCGGGGTCTCATCGATCCGGAATCATGGGGCCGCGGCATCCGCGATCTTCACCGCACGACGGAGCGCGACGGCGTGTTCTGCTACACCTTCTTCAAGGCCGTCGCGTCGGCGTAACCGGTGTCAGACGTTGCTCACGCCGAGCGCGCCAGCGCGCCGTCGATCATGTCGACGGTGTTCTGCAGGCCGTAGACCGCGACGAATGAGCCGAAGCGCGGGCCTTTCTCCTGGCCGAGCAGCACCTGGTAGAGCATGTTGAACCAGTCGAGCGAGACGCCCGGCTTGCCGTCCTTGGCTTTCTTTTTCTGGTCGAGGAACGGCTCCCGCCGTCCGACCTCGTAGACGACGTCCTGGATTTCCTCCGCGGACGCATTTGGCGGCAAATTCGACAGCGCGTCGCGCAAATCGATCAGCGCGGCGCGCTCGACCTCGGACGGCTGGCGGAATTTCTTCGCTGGCTGCACGAAGTCGCGGAAATAATGGATGGCGTATTGCACCTGCGCGTTGAGCTTCGGGTGTGTCTGCGCCGTGACGCCCGGCCGGTAGCGGTCGATGAACCCCCATAGCGTCTCGGCGTTCTCCGCATTCGAGGACGACACCAGCGTGAGCAGCATGGAGAACGTGACCGGCATCTCGATCTTGGGCGGATGGCCGGAATGGATGTGCCAGACCGGATTCGACAGCCGCTGCCTGCCGTCCTGCCGCTGATAGCCGTCGAGGAACTGCTGGTATTCGTCGACGGTGCGCGGGATGACGTCGAAATAGAGTCGCTTCGCCGCCCTCGGCTCGCGATACATGAAACACGACAGGCTTTCCGGGCTGGCATAGCGCAGCCATTCGTCGATGGTGAGGCCGTTGCCTTTCGACTTGGAAATCTTCTGCCCGTTCTCGTCGAGGAAGAGTTCGTAATTGAAGCCTTCCGGCGGCGTGCCGCCGAGCGCGCGGCAGATTTCGCCCGACAGCTTCACCGATTCGATCAGGTCCTTGCCGGCCATTTCGTAATCGACGCCGAGCGCCACCCAGCGCATCGCCCAGTCCGGCTTCCATTGCAGCTTGCAGCGGCCGCCGGTGACCGGCGTGGTGACCGGCGCCTTGGTATCCGCGTCTTCGTAGGTGATGGTGCCGGCCTTGGCGTCGTGCGAGAGCACCGGCACTTGCAACACGATGCCGGTGCGCGGATCAATTGGCAGGAACGGCGAATAGGTCTGCGCGCGCTCCTCGCGCAATGACGGCAACATGATCGCCATCACCTTGTCGAAACGTTCCAGCACCTTGAGCAGCGCGCCGTCGAAACGGCCCGAGGTGTAGCACTTCGTCGAGGACAGAAATTCGTATTCGAAGCCGAAATGATCGAGAAAGGCGCGCAGCCGCGCATTGTTGTGCTCGCCGAAGCTCGCATGGGTGCCGAACGGATCGGGCACCTTGGTCAGCGGCTTGCCGAGATGGCTCTCCAGCATCTCCTTGTTCGGCACGTTGTCCGGCACCTTGCGCAACCCGTCCATGTCGTCGGAGAAGGCGATCAGCCGCGTCTTGATCTTGTCGTCGGTGAGCACGCGGAAGGCGTGACGCACCATGGTGGTGCGCGCCACTTCGCCGAAGGTGCCGATATGCGGCAGGCCGGACGGACCGTAGCCGGTCTCGAAGATCACTTCGTCCTTGGGATACTTCTTCAGCCGCGCGACGATCTTGCGCGCTTCCTCGAACGGCCAGGCGTTCGAGTGCTCGGCCAGTTCGCGCAAGGATGCGGCGGTTTCAGCGACGGACATCACGGTCTCCGGCGCGGACAGTACCGCATGATCCCGAAAAGTGGGAACCGGTTTTCGGAAAAGATCATGCACATAATGTCCCGCGTTCACACGTCAAATTTGCAGGTCAGTACGGGCTGATCGGGAAATAGCGTAGCCACAGATCGGTAAAACGGCCTTTCTCCCACAGCTGGAACAGCGCCCAGTTGAACGCCTGCCGCAACACGTCATTGCCGCGGCGGACCGCGATGCCGACGCCCTCGCCGAAGAAGCGGCTCTCCATGTAAGGCCCGCCGCGGAATTCGCAGCAGCCGCCGGAGTCGGTGCCGTTGAGCCAGAACGCCAGCGAGATGCCGTCGCCGAACAGCAAATCGACGTCGCCCTTTTTCAGCGCAAAGCGGGCGGCGTCATCGTTCGGATAGGGATGCAGCTCGGCTTCGGTGAACAAGGTCTTCAGATAGGCTTCGTGCGCGGTGCCGGCGACCACCGCGATCTTCTTGCCTTCGAGCGCCTCCGGGCGCACGTCGTCGCTGTTGAAGTCGCGGCGCGACACGAAGCGCGCCGGCGTGCGGTAATAGGGATCGCTGAAATCGACTTGGCGGCGCATCTCCGGCGTCTCGGCGATGGAGGCGATCACCGCGTCGCCGTTATTGTTGTTCAAGGAGGCGACCAACGTGTCGAACCGCCGCATCTGCACGGTGCAGGCGACCTTGATCTCCTCGCAGATCAGCCGCGCCAGATCGACGTTGAAGCCGGCGGGCGTGCCGTCCGGCCCGGCATAGTCGAACGGCGGATAATCGGTTTCGGTAAGGAAGCGGATGATGCTGATGCGCGAGAGGTCCGGCCGTTCCGGCCGCCGGCGCGGATCCCAGAAGCCGGGCACCGCCATCGGATTGTTGATGGTGTTCGCCGGCTCCACGGGCGCGGCCGGGTTCGTGGCCGGCGTTTGATTGGCCGGCTGCGCGTCGGCCGTGGCGATCATCGCCGCCAGCAGGGCGGCGACCGTGAGCCTACCGCCACCACGCGCGCATTGACCGCAAAATCGATTCATTCGCCGGCCTCGAGAAAGCATTCGCGGCGAACATAGCATCGCCATTGCGGCGGGCCAGCCTTAATCGCAGAGCGCAACGGCCTCAGCCGCCGGTCAGGTGCTTCTCGATCTCGTGGATCGGCAGCTTGACGAGGTCCTTGTCCACCTCGGCGCGCACCGCGGCGCGCAGCGCGTGCGAATAGGCCGGACGGATCATGCCGAGCGCGCGCGGCGACGCGGCCAGGATGATTGACTTCGTCTTGCCGGCGGCGAGCGCGCCATCGAGATACTGGACTAGTTGCGCGAGAAAGGCTCGCTCGGCCTGGTCGTGCCAGTCGGTCTGCTCGACAGCGCTGCGACTGCCGTGACCGGCCGGACTAAAGGCCCGGCCCGGCGCATCGGCGCCGAGTTCATGGGTGGCCAAGTCCTTCTGCTCGAAGACTTTGATGGTCTTGAGGTTGGGAAACTTGGTGTCGCCGGCATTTTGCAGCACCAGCGCCTTGGCGCCGTCGCAGACCACAACCCATTCGTCACGGTGGATCAATAATTTGGACATGCGGACCTCCTGAACAATGTGTAAGGCTAGAATAATCGCGAATAGCGCGCCTTGTTCTGGATCAAACGCCTTGGCTCATTATTCCGTTGCGAAAGGCCGCGTCAATTCGTCCCGTCGAGCAGCCGGCGGGCGATGACCTGCGCCTGGATCTCGGCGGCGCCCTCGAAAATATTCAGGATGCGGGCGTCGCACAAGATGCGCGAAACCGGGAATTCCAGCGCGAAGCCGTTGCCGCCGTGGATCTGCACTGCATTGTCGGCGTTGGCCCAGGCGATGCGCGCGGCCAACAGCTTGGCCATGCCGGCTTCCAGATCGCAGCGGCGGCCGGAGTCCTTTTCGCGCGCCGCNAAATAAGTGAGCTGNCGCGCGGTCATGATTTCCGCCGCCATCATGGCGAGCTTGTCGGCGACGCGCGGGAAGCTCACGATCGGAACGCCGAANTGCACGCGGGCTTGCGCATAGNCGAGCGCCTGCTCCATCGCGGCTTGCGCGACGCCAATCGCCCTGGCAGCTGTCTGAATGCGCGCCGATTCGAAGGTCTGCATGAGCTGCTTGAAGCCAGCCCCTCGACGCCGCCGAGCAGGTTTTCCGCTTTCACTTCGAAGCCATCGAAGGCGATCTCGTATTCCTTCATGCCGCGATAGCCGAGCACCTC